>Ga0209367_1011809_pt1 | contig 11533 bp, 9 predicted proteins | sample WorMetLIZISLAND2_FD_187412 | JGI IMG/M metagenome (GOLD analysis project Ga0209367, IMG submission 187412) | Marine gutless worms symbiont microbial communities from Max Planck institute for Marine Microbiology, Germany - Olavius geniculatus... ... | reverse complement strand
CATCCTATTTATTAAATAAATTGACCAGTTAGGTTATTTAACATTTATTTCACAGTGGAGTTTTTGCTTATTCCTGAAGTAAAATGTTCAGTTAAAAAGAATGGCAGTTCTGTCTGAAAATTGAACTGAAATCAGAAAATAACAATCATCGTCATTCAATAGTAAATTTCACAAAATTCTGTGAAATCAGGCAAATTCTGCAGCTCACAGAAAACTGCTTTGCTGTCATCAGCAACTGCATAGCACTCAAAGTACACAACATGAACCACAAATACCAAGTGACCACTCTCCAGACACTACAAAATGTCCTGACAATTTGCATCACTCTTGACCATTTTAATTGGTAATCAACTAGAGTAACCCAACCCTATTACTATGTACAATAATAACACAGATATAAATATTAGGTGAATTTTTGGTCAATTTTCCATAACAAGATTTTTTCCCAACATTTCCCTGATTTTGACTGAAATCCAGACAAGTGGTCACCCTGCAAATAGGCTAAACAGCCAATAAAATGCAACAAGAGAAAAACCTGTGCTTTCACAAGCAACTGCACATCACTCCAACAAAATGCAACAAACAAGAGAAAAGTTGCTGCAACCAGCAACTGCAGTTACTGCACGTCACTCCGTCAACATGCAACAAGAGAAAAATCTGTGCTTTCACAACTAACTGCACGTCACTAAGATAAAATGCAACAAACAAGAGCAAGTCTGTTTTCCAGACAAATGGTCACCCTGCAAATAGGCTAAACAGACAATAAAATGCAACAAGAGAAAAACCTGTGCTTTCACAAGCAACTGCACATCACTCCAGCAAAATGCAACAAACAAGAGCAAGTCTGTTGTCATCAGCAAAAATTGCAATTTGAGGATCCCAATCCAATAGTAAATGATTATTTACTCTACTACTGGAAAAAAATTGTTACTGTAACAAAATTATACACTGTGTCTCAAAAAAAACATCCCTGACATTTTTGACCATCCAGTTTCCCACCACACCCACTGTCTGCTTCTGCACTACCTAGGGAAAGCAGATCAAACGAAATATACCTTGAACTAAACAGAAAACCTGAAAAAACATCTCTGACATTATCGACTGCAACTCGAAGAAAGATCAGCAGATTTTAATGTTTGACAAAAATACTTCTGATACAACTAGCTATAAAACGTCTGCTTTTGCTTTTTTGAGGTATATATAATTGTAGTTTTTTGTGTTATTGAATGAAAAATATTTTATTGGTTTTGTTTTTCCCAGGTAGTGCAGAAACAGATATTAAGTGAGGTGGGAAAGTGAATGGTCATTTGATGGCCAACAATGGCTCAGCAAATACTTGGTGCACTGTATTTTGTGTGCTCAGATTGAACATCAGTTGAGACGGAAGCGAAGTCATGGAGTGACTCCAATGAACCAGCTACTGCTTGCCTTACACTTTTATGCAACTGGCTCCTTTCAGATGCTAATCGGGGACACGATCGGGGTGCACAAAACAACAGTCTGTCGCATCCTACATGAAGTGATGGCAGCCATAGTGAGTCTCAGGCCAAAGTACGTTCGTTTCCCGTCCACTGCTGATGAACGTCATCGAACCATGCAACAGTTCTATGCTGCATCGGGAATGCCTGGTGTGCTTGGCGCGATCGACTGCACACACGTACCTATACAGTCACCAGGGGGTGATGATGCTGAGATTTATCGTAACAGAAAGAGCTACTTCTCAGTCAATGTGCAGTTGGTGTGTGACCAGACCGGCTGCATGACAGACGTTGTAGCCAGATGGCCAGGATCTGTGCATGACAGCACTATATTTAATAACAGCTACGTCCGTGCAGAGCTCGAAACAAAAGCGTATGAAGGGCACTTGGTGGGGGACAGTGCTTATCCATGCCGCCGCTATCTGCTAACGCCAGTTCCAAATCCTACAACTGAGCCAGAAAAAGCCTACAACTGTGCCCAGATATCAGCACGTAATGTCATCGAGAGAGCAAACGGCATTCTGAAGCGCAGATTTCCAGCTTTGAAATATGGCCTGCGTCTGCGTCTCGATCATACTTTGCCAGCTATCGTTGCGGCAGTTATCCTAAACAACATTGCCCTAGTCATGGGAGACGATGTGCCACCGGAAGATGAAGAACTAAGCCAATTCATGCACAAACTACAAAACAGCGAAAACACTGGTGACTTCGAAGCAGATGAGGCTGGACCAGCTCAGCATGTGGTGGCTCAGAATGCCCACTCAGTTGCTGTGCGCCAAGCCGTTATCAACAGCCACTTTGTGTAAGACTAACAGAGACAAAAGTGAAGATGTTTTCATCGTTACTGAGAGTGTAGTCAGTGACTTTGCCAGCAAAAACCCGTTTCTGCCAATCACTAAGTTTAAACCACATTAAACCTGCAAAAAATTGGCTTAAGCTGACAGGCACTTGAAACATACAGGGGTCCCAGCAGCAAAAATTAAATTTCAGGACCAACTTGTTTAGTAAATTTCAGAACAATTTCAGAACATATTTACGGTATCAAAAATCTCGACAAATACAAATCAGTCATAAACATCAGAGAGGAAGTCAAAATACTAAACAACTTTATGGCAAAATGATGGCCAATATCAGGACATTTGTACTAAATGACTAAAATTTCAGGACAATTTTAAATTTCAGGACAACTGGGACCTCTTAACATATCATACATTAACCTTCATAGCAACTTGGATAAACACTATATCTAACCGGTTTAGACTACCTTGGCAGAAACGTGCAATCTTAGCTACTGCTCATACTGTTATTACTACTGTCAAATGGTTTGCGTACAAACATACATTATTTGCAATGTATTAACCAGAAAGACAGTCAGAGACTGCAAACCTCCACCAACTCTATGTGATTGCCAGGTCGTAGTACAATCAAAATTTAATCATGTCCAAACTGGGCCGAGTATAACATTATCTGAAAATGTCAGCCAAATTCTGCCCCATAACTTTTTTTCGTGTAATCCTGCTAACAGACAAAGTAACAGATCAATGGTGGGCATCACACAAAGTCACTGTTGGTGGGGGAGGTGACAGATAGTGGATGGCAAAAAGACAGTGAAACCCTCGTGTCATCTGCTGCTAGTATGCTGTTCACACTGTTGTTATCGTTCTTAAATGGTTGGTTTCTCTGTATACATTAGTTTTCACGTTTGAGACACCGAGGTACATACTCAAAAAAAATAATAAAGATATGAAATAGTTATTGCTGTTATTCATTAAAGCCTAAGGACCGATTGCATGAACACCAATCAAATCTCTAATCAGTCATGTTTACTCAAACCAACTTCCAGTCTTGGCTGCAGCCCCAAACCCATATCTCAGCTATTCTTCTTCTGCTCTCAGCTGCTTCCTAAGCAGTCGTGCTTCGAGAGCCAGATTAGCCATCTTGGCCGCGTGCTGAATATGCATCTGCTGTATCTTGGCATTGTGTCGCTGTTGACACAATGCTAACTTTGTCTCATTGTACTTCTCCTGCATTGACGCAGCAGAAGAAATACTGGTGGCAGCATCATTCCTCACACTGGACAAAGTCATAGGCCGTAAACGGCGTCTTGCTGCCCATACACGTGACGCTGACACAGGTCCACCCCGAGGCTCAGGCAGAAGAGATGCGGAACTCGACACAATCACAATGTGCTCTCCAGACAGCACTACATACACAGTAGCCAGTGATGGGCAAATTTCAAATCAAATCAGAAGCTGAGATCTCAAGTAAGTTTATATCCCCACATAAAAGTCTTTTGACAGCAAGTCTTGCAAAAAAAAATCCCACATCTTTTATATCAAAACACGTACAGTGAAAATTTTTAACTCAAAAGTTGACAACTATACTAATGCATACAGCAGACTGTAAATGCAAAACCAGTCACTCTTTAAATCAAATTACGATTTGGATTTGGCAATGACTGACAATCGTGCACAAATCTTGTCTCAAATCTATAGCATACTATAGCTCGCCTGTGTAGTAACAAATGGTACCGGTAATTTAGCAGTATAATTTACTTACACTGTACAAAAATAATGTACAAAATTATACAAAACGAATAAGAAAACTAAGGCCTTACAAAAGTGTCTGCACTTAGTTGCAGCCAGCAAGAAGGAAAATGGGAATTAAAAAAAAATTTTTGGCTGCTAGTTTAATATCATCAGGTCACTAAGAGGCGTGCCTCCTCATTCTCAGAGAACTTGCAAAATTGTGTCACAAAAAGGATCTCAGCCAAGTGGATTTTAAGTTTTCACCTCTGACCCCTACCAAGAGTATTAATTTTTGTCAGCAATAGACCCCTAAGCTGGCTTGCGAGGATCCAATAAAAATTTTAAGGAAGCAAGACAAGCAGAAGCACAAATTCTTAAGCCTAAGTAAAATTATACTCACAACTTATACTGATATGCTCACAAAGACATAACAGTGTACTGAGTGTAACTATGAAAATTAACAGACAATACAAATACATCAGCAGCAGTCCAGCTAACTACAACCAACTGCAAAAATAAACATTCCTACAACAGCAGACTGTACTCACCCTCAGCATTATAAGCAGCATCACTATCAAAGACATTTGGGAGCGGCTGTGCTCGATTACCGAAGACTGCCAGTATCTGGTCGTCCATCACGTCCACCTTCGGAATGAATGTTCCACCACCTGTCTTCATGCGCTCTACCTTCTCATCAGCAGCTGCCTTCTTCACTTTCTTCTTAATATTCTCATATGCCTAAAATTATTGCCATTCTTATTACTAAGTAAGACTTACGAAATTAATTCAAGGTAATTTGCAAACAACCAAATCTTGACTTAAACATTGTCAACTAGTACAGAGCAAATACTTAGGGACAGTAGAAAATCATGCTAACTGTTATTCAGATTGTAAATGTAAATACTACAAAAATTAGACAAAAGTCTCATACCTGTTTCAACTGCTTCACATCACGCTTGATGCCACTCACTGCGTTGAACTCCTCAGGGATTTTCATCCACACTTCCGTCTTCTCTTCGTTGATCGAAGAATCCGTCCTTTTGTTCTCTAGCACGTGCTTGTACTTGGCCGCGAGCTCAACAATAAGCTGGCGGTCTACAGCAGTCATGTTGGCTGCTCTTTTCATTTCCATCCTGTACAATAAGCACACCAACAAACTATGTCACTGTATAGTTTAAAAGTAGAGCTGTTCTGCATTTACAACACTATATTAATTTTACTTTCCATTTGTGTGAACGAATAAGTAAGACAATCTGACACTCTTAAGGGGATGTCGGCCGACTTTTGTGGGCGTGGTTGAGTTGCGCGACAAAATCGGCCGACAAAATCGGTGAACCATGACACACGGCCGATAGTTTTGTCTGCTACTTCATACGTAATCAGCTAGCACAACAGCCGAATGCAGATCGTAAAATAATACTTGCATCACTTTTTTCTGCATCTAATGAACGAAAATAATAACAAACACAATAAATAACTGAAATTAATATTTATCTTCCGTTGCAACAATCACCATGGCAACATAAACAAAATTTGTTGTTCGATATACGAAAAGTCGGCCGACAAAATCGTCGAAGATAGAACTTGCTCTATCTTTGCCAACAAAATTGGGCGACTTTGTCGGCCGACAAAATCGGGTGATTTTTACAAGACACACGACAGATTTTGTCGTTCGTCTGACATCCGCTTTAGCCATCCACCATAGAGGAATGCACAGATGAAAATTACCATGGATATCAGCAACCAACCTAACAATGTTATGAACGAAAAATAAAATTATATGTAACATACTGCATATAATGTTCCTAATGCATGCAAATCATGCAAAAATGTAACGCATCATATTATTCATAAATCATGTGCATGTTGTTAAACTGAACAATATAGTTATTAAATGTACTCACGTGCAATAAGATTGAGTATGATCCGGAGCAAACAATCTTAAATTCTCAATGTGCAGCTGTAAACACACACATAAAGTACACTTCAAATTAATGTCTTTACCAGTGATTGCATTTAAACAGGCCGTAAAGACATTACTCAGAATAATATTTTTATGACTGTTCTTCTCACTGTCATGTAATTTTCTGCTACATTTTTGGCATAATAAACTCTGACAAATGATGATAATAAACAAAAAAATCTACAGATTGTCTCGCATCAATAAGCTCGGAATATGGTCACAACAACAAAACATGTTGCAAATTCAGTAGTTTGTAATAGAGCTGCAATAATGTCAGCAAAACAGTGGGCAATGCATATGCGTGAATGTTATCTTCCGTCCGTACGGACGGAAAATAGCGGTTAAGCGGTCTTATCTTCCGTCCGTAAATTAGGGTTGTGGTTGGGGTTGCGGATAGAGTTATGGAATTAGGAACTTAGGGCTAGGGTTAGGTTAGGGTCAGGGTTGGGGTTATAGTAACGGTTAGTGTTGGGGTTAGGGTTAGGTTTAGATTTAGGGTTATGGTTGCGGACGGAAAATAGCAGTTTGGCCGTCTTATCTTCCGTCCATACGGACGGAGGATAACACTGAGCATGTATATGAGTCCAGGATTGCGGGCAGCACTGACACCAAGTTACATAGTGTAGCACCTTTTCAAGTATAGTGAATTACAATTTAATAAGAAATAAATACAAAGGCAAGCGAAAATGTTGCAGCTTTTTAGCCTGTGCTTACTCAGGCCACCAGTAGTTCTGGTGGCTTCGGTGAATTCGGTGAATTTTGCAGATGGGCAATGACAACGACTCGCCATTTTCAGCCACGAAGACGGGAATCGCTAGTCTATAGGTTTCGCAACCGAATGCACGTTATCTAACGACTTACAAATTTCGCCAAATACTCACCGACAAAAAGCAAACGACAGACATACGCAAATACGCAAATATATACAACTATATACAAATATTTACACACAAATATATACAAACAACCTAACTCTAGTAAAGATAAACGCAAAGGACTATGGGAAGATAACGACCAATCACAGTCGTTGTTACAAGTTACTAAGGTCAGGTCACGAGGTCAAGCAGTTAACTTCTCAGTTACATAACGGAGCGATTCAGAAACGCGCATACAGTTAACTGACGAGTTAAAGTTAACAGATGGTTTACTAACTGACCAGTTAACTAATAGATCCAGAAACCGGCCCTAAGTAAGTAATGATTACAGTTTTATTGCATATAAATAAAGGTAGCGGTAATTGTAAATGATACTACCATTATAAATATTACTTTCTCGGTTTTGGGTCTGTGTGCTTTACAGAGAGAGACATATTGAATGATGCATTCATGAGGGATTCATCACCAACAACAAACTGTCTGTCGCCAAAAACTAGCACACTGGAGTCGCCGTATGCTTATAGGCATATGGCCTATACTCCGCTAAGTCCTGATGATGATGATGTTGAGTAACATTTGTTTTGTCTGGCTTATGTTATAAAGAGCATATACTTGGTGCTTCATAAAAACCACACCTAAGTTTTCTTTTATAATTTACTTAAACAATAACAAATGTACATGAAATTTTTACCAGTTATAGCTAAACAAATAGTGATTGCAAATATTACAACAAAATACAGCAGTTGATTATGTATTCTTTGCTAGTAGTGATGTAACGCTGACGAACTGACGTCATAATGTGACACAACGTTTCATGTTATTTATACGGCAGCTGCACACATTAGGAAATTAGTTATACAAAAACATAAAGGAATGTGCGTATGTGATTCTAACTTATAGGCAAAATTATATTTTTGATACGTAAATGTGAGTGAGTGAGTGAGTAGCTTCTTAACAGCACATCAGCACAAAATACGCCATTCAGCGCTATACATGGTTAAAATTAGTTAAAAGTAGTTAGTATATGTATTAAAAGCAAAGTTAAAATACTTGTTCAGATCAAGGCTATTAAGCTAATGTAAAAACAACATTATATACGATTGTAAAAGCCGATATCTTTTAACATAAGCGATGATGTTGCGAGATGCAACATTTTCAAAAACGTCCTTGAGTGTGTCCACTCCAAAAAATCTCTGACGAGCTGCACTGTAACGGGTGCAGTCTACCAAAATGTGCTTGACTGTGAGCGGAGAATGGCAAGCTTAACATACCGGTTGACTCTCTTACTTTAGAAGATAGGAGTTTGTAAGTCTTGTATGACCAATTCGAAGACGGCTGATAACGACTGAGTCGCAGCGGCCCAGTGACGAACTGACACTGCGACCAATGACCGGTTGCACACTGTAAAGTTTATTAGATGTACACTGGTTCCACAGTTGTTGCCATTCTTTGCCATACAATTGGTTGACACGATCGCTGACTGGAAATCTCATGTTGGTGATGGCGACATCCAGTCCTGCTGTTTACATCAGACCTCGAGAGAATTCGTGTCGGGTGATCTGAAATAAAAAATCATGTATCGACTTCATGTGAAACATTGCACAGAGAAGTCCCACCAACCTCTCGAGATATCATATTATTGACATGAGATACAAGATACAGGTCACAAGTGTGACAGATTTAAAATACTACTGAGCAGTTATCCAATAATTCAACAAAAGTGACTGCTTCCACAGCAGGAAAAAATTTCTTCCTGGTCACAGTTATCGTAATGCATCATAGCATCGTCAGGTGCTCTGCTGTTTTTCGTTGTTTCCGGTGATTTGTGCTCTCGTTCCTTCGTTTCTCTCCGTTCCTTGTTGTGTTTCTGCTTCTGTCCATGCCGTGCTCTTTTCGTTGTTGTGTTGTCAAGATGTCTCATGTACCTCTACTTCCCCTTCGTAAGCGGGAGTAATTATGACTCTCTTGATATTCGTTGAGGTTCTCCGTGCTCCTCTTTTTGCAGGATAACTTGGATTTCTATATACGGGTTACTTAATTTGCCGGTTGTTCATTTGCCGCCACTTGGAGAGAGTCATAGTTTATTCTGCGATGGGGAGCATAATCCAAGCCTCACCGTCGCAGGCGGCACGCCGGGCGACGAATGCTGTGTTGAGGCACCAGACGGTCGGCAATACGTCACAGCACGATGTCGTAGGTCGTGAACAGCTGATCGACATCAGCATCGTCAGACGACGGCGGCGGCAGTCAACACATACCACGAGACGACGCAACTGCTGCTGCCGACAGTGTGAAAAGATCGCGGACTTCACAAAACCTCAACCAACAGAACAACGTACTGGGGAAAGAAGACAACGGAAAATGTTGGTACTGCGACATATGCACGTTCCTCAACCACCAGTTTCTCAACGCCTGCGAGATGTGCCTTCTGGATTGAGAACGGCCTTCAGAATACGGACACATTAGGTTGCCAGCCATGTGGTCATCTGTGTCGACACCCGGCAAGTGCACAATGGCGAAACTGCAACGTACTGATGAAGAATTCATGAAAGTTGAGGAAAATGTTCTCAAGACATCCTTAGGCCCATGTTCCTCCTCCTTTCGCATTGTTTTGTTACAGCGTATCGAGAATGCTCAACTCTACAAGCTCTACGCGCACGAAGCGTGCACATATGAACGCAGTAAACGGGCCGATGGTTGAGAATGAAAGGCTTCTCTGGCATGGTACAGCTGCGGAAACCGCCCAAGTCATCTGTCACCGAGGCTTCAATCGAAGCTTTTGCAATCTCGGCGTGATGTATGGAAAAGGAGTTTATTTTGCCAGAGAATTCTGCACCTCCATTTGATATGCACGTGCAGACATGCACATGCAGAAGTACATGTTCCAGTGCCGTGTTCTCACTGGCCACTACTGCACGCGTAGCAGCTCTGACATAGTGGAGCCACCGGTGCGCGACAAGTCACGCTTTGTATGACTCCGTAGTCGACAATGTCGCATGTCCGCTTATCTTTGTTGTTTCAGGACCACCAGGCTTTTCCTGAATACCTGATTGTGTTTAAGGATTGAAGTTGTCTCTAACAGAAGCCCACACGCTCTTACTTCACTGTAGGCTACTGGTGCTCGGTACGGTATTAGTAACTTGGTCGATTATGCAGTTACCACCTCATAAGAATACACAAGACGATTCTGTTCGACAGTATGTTGAGAATACATGGATGACAGAAAGCAAGAGATGGGTTCCAGCATTTTTCGGTGGCATGCTGCATTCAATGGTGTCCACAACAAATGGCTTAGAAAGACAGCATGAGGAGCTCAAGCACAACTATCTGGCTGACAGCTCTAATGGGTCTCTGGCTGACTTGCTCTCAGTCCCACAGAGCAAGCGCAGATATGAGCAGCAGAACGTACGAGCTCTGGACGTTGTCAGGTGCCCACATGCCACTCTTTCTGCACAACAGACCCCCAAAGTTCATTAAGCATTGTTTGAAGCGGCTGCCACCGGAGGTTCAAATTCCGCCACGGGATATAGCTGACGTCGGCAGTGGCACATTTGCAGTGCATAGCACAACAGAAGACTTGAGCTACAGGGTTTACATGGCATCAGCTGATACAGTCACAGCCCCGTGGTGCAACTGCGTAGACTGGAGTCGTCGTCACCTGCCATGCAAACACTTGCTGGCAGTTATGATGCAGGTTCCGCAGTGGGGCTGGGACAAGCTGCCACAGGAATACAGGTCATTGCCGGTTTTCACGCTGGACCCTGATTTGCTCGAAGACGTCCAGCGCTGTTGCCATCGACCGGCCACACAGCCAACTGCCAGCAGTACCGAGACCACATCAGTAGCACAAGATCCAGCAGCTGCTGATGACACTCATACAGCAACCACAGCTACCGCTACTCCTGCAGCACGCACAGCCTCACTGCAGAGCAAGATACGCTCAACACTGTCAACCATGACATCCTTGTCCTACAGAGTGACAGATGAAGACTGTCTCAGGCGTACGACGGATGCTCTGACTGCGTTAGTCCGGGACATGCAGCCACATGCCTCAATTACAGCTCCATTTCTGCAGTCCGTCCAGCGGAGGAAAAAGTTTGTTTCCGCTGGCAGTGCTTTACGGAGGCGACTGAGTGCAATGCGCCGTCGCAAACAGCTGCGAAAACGTCGTCAGACACAGCGTGCAGCCAACGTTGACATTGAGAGTGGGGCAGCCATGACGCCACCAGAACATCCACAAGCAATGCCAGACATTATAAAAGAAGTCTGTGGTGATGCGTTTGCTGAAGCTACCAGCAATGTTTCTGGGCCAGTCAATGACATACGTCACGCTGTGCATGGTGCACATGATCAAAACAATCTCAGTCCGTCTGCACCGCATAGAACCGTCGTCAGAAAGTGGCAAGTTCAACCTGCGCCGGTTCACACTGACGACCTTTGCAGCACTGCAGCACACAGACAACCTGCAAGACACACAGACGTTGTACCGAAACATGTACATCGTCCTCAACAGTAAGCGCCACACGGACGCCGTAGATGCTGCGAGGCAGCGCAGCGTCGAACACTCAGAAAAATTTTGGTTCTTTACAGTTCGATATAGAACCGACATAGTTCTATATAGAACGAAAAAGTTCTATGCTGCGTCAGTTGGTTCTATACAGCGTCAGACGGTTCCATAATTGTCTTTAT
>Ga0209367_1011808_pt1 | contig 11534 bp, 4 predicted proteins | sample WorMetLIZISLAND2_FD_187412 | JGI IMG/M metagenome (GOLD analysis project Ga0209367, IMG submission 187412) | Marine gutless worms symbiont microbial communities from Max Planck institute for Marine Microbiology, Germany - Olavius geniculatus... ... | reverse complement strand
CTCCTACTTTGTTTTCTTTCTCTTTTTCCCTTTTCTTTCCATGTCCACGTCCGTGCGTCCAACATTTGAGGCCTCATATCTCCGTAACGGTGCCAGATGGACGCATGGTCACCATGGACCACCCATAGCAAGTCAACCCCTGGGAGTCGAATGGTCACGTGACCGATGACGTCTCGTGACCCCAAAAGGTCAAATGTGTGATACCATTATCTTCACAACCGTGCAAGATAGACGCATGATGACGATGGACCATTTATAGTAAAGCCCTGGCGACGAATCGAATGGTCTCGTGACTGACAATGTTTATGGTTTAGTTAAAATAATAGAAAAGAATGAAGAGATCATTGCTGCTGTACAGTTTGAAATTAAACTGTTTGACTTTTTTTCTACCTATCTAAACAGCTCACTGATTATATTCATACGGACATATATTGTAAACTATTGAAATGCATTGGACAGACTCCGTGTTCGTATGAACATTATCTTGTTTTTGCGTATACAGTCAGTTACATCACCATCGTGAAAGCCAAAACCACGAGTTCGATGTATGAAAGTGAAACAACTGCGAATTACACAATTACAAGTGTAATTGCTGCAACTTTTCTTTGACTATCTTTGTAGCTAAGGTCATTGTCCTAAAGAAATGACTTCAAATGCTGGTGTACAAAGCTTTAATCGCTCGTACCTTGCTGTACCTAATACCTATCAAACGACTGTCAACTCGTCACGAAGATGGGATTTTAAGGTCTTAGAACATCAAACGTCTACACGTGTGCAGTGCCGCGGACAGTCATAGATCGATGATAAAAGCTTTACGGGAGTGGACCGCGGCTGCGAAATAGTCTACCGGTCGAATTTCGACATCGAAACACCATTTTTGAACAGCTGAACGATTACTGAATTCATTTCTGTTCGTTCGGTTAACTTGCACCAACTATATGTACAATCATTTACTTAACCTACTTTAGTTACTTAAAAGACATACACTAGAATCATATCTTATCGTGGCTGGTGTCACTCACGGTGTATTAGCTAGGCCTACACATTGTCGCGTTGATCGAAAACACGTTCAGCCTCACGCGGTGTCATCATCATCGGCAAGCTGCGTCGCCGATTCTAGCTTCACAGCGCATGCTTCGCGGTTCATTTCCCGTTCTCGCCGGCGATGAAAAGTATGTCAATTTCCTGGCGCTCTGTCTGCCTGGAGATGGCAAATAACATCGCTAGCTCGAGGCGCTGTGTGCTAGCTCCATCAGCCAGTCGTAAGAATCGTATTATATCGCAGCGCCGCAAATATCACGCATCTGCGCTAGGACAAATTTCCACTCACTTTGAGTTGTTGCCAATTTGTTGTAGGCCTACAGCATGCTGCGCAACAAAAACTGTAAGGGCCTATAGGAAATGTAAAAAAAATCCGCAACAAATCCAAGAAGTGAAGTTTGGATTTTAGTCGACGGCGAGTCTCGCACGACAACGACGTTGCTGTATGTACACGTAGGCTGTGTATCGGGGTATTGCTGAAAGCATTAAAACACCTCGCGTATGTACAACAAAACGTCAAATACAAATTCCCGTTTTTTAACCATCTATCTAACGATGCAAAAAAGCGGTGGGCTGTTTAAGCAATAGCTAAGCTACTTATACGGAGACGCTCGTTGCTTCGTTCCAATGACGAATTGCAGCTACATAAATCTGAATGACGAGAGGCGAGAATGAAGCTTAACGATCGACGAACGGCGGCCGGGTCGTGACAACGTGAAAATTGACTGACGAACCTATTATCATGCTGATTAGTAGCGGCTTCGAGGGTATCTTCCAAGCTCGTTCCGTTACTTATTTACGACCGTTGAAGATGGCGGACTCAATGCCGTGCAGCCGACAAAGAATCATGCAGAGAACCGCTCATCATCGCCTTCTATCATAACGTACGAAGTGCACTGCTGCGGATAGTCAGTCGGTCATCATCATATAGCATATAGACGTCGGTGTCCACCTATATTACACGTCCATACTGACTGAGCGACGGGTACGACGAGGGAGTGAGTGAGTGAACAGTAATGTTTCACGTCTCGCTCGACGCATGATTACAGCTTATTTCGATGACGGTTTTTTCGAGGCAGAAAGACGTAGGCCTACGTGCGCTCACCGTAGTCACGTAGCCTATCAGGACATCAATAAGCACATCGCAGTGATAATGAACAGTACAGTACAGCCGGTGATGGTTTTATCCGCCCACTGTTTCCCCTGTGATGAGGCTTGCCTGCCAGCCGCTGAAATCCATTACCTCAGAGTCTTGACTACGACATCACTTGGTGGATTTCAGTCCTGCTACTGCAGCGATACTGCACGGACGTCATTCTGAGTCTTGCTTCCCCAAGAAGTCAATACAAATACGATTACAATACAATTACTAGCTTACTTTACTAGTTGATTAGCCGCAATGTCCTGCTAATGAACACGCTTATCTACCAGAAAACAGGCAGAGACAAGGATGGTAACTAAAACATGTTTATGACATATGCAAATTGCAATTTTGAAAAATTCAAGCACGGTTGCAAACAAATAGTTGGTTAGAATCTATACCTGTCGTTTTTGTTATTTAACCTTAAGGTCTGCATGAATTTGTTCTTCGTTCGATAGACAAACTTACAAACGGCGATCAAAGTACGTAGCTATTTGCTACAGTGCAGTGCGTTTAGGATGTCAGACAGACTCTCAGTGCGACAGACTCAGTTGCTTGTTCGACCCAGTGCCGAGGTCCATTCATTCACTCAGCTTATCTCCGTTCAGTTTTCGCTGATCTGCTATTATTCCGCTAGTGACCGTTATTTCAGATCCATCTCAGTCTTTCAGCTGAACGTCGAGGCCGTTTGATCGCTGATCGTCGTATCTGATCTGGGCGCAGAACGCTGCGTTGCATGCTGCAGCGGCTGAAGCAGCGTCTGACTCCGATAGCGTCGTACGGTGCAACGCAACGACAAGTCTGTATTGATGTCACTAGAACTGCGTCGGGACGGACGGACGGCCTCCGTGCGTCTGAATCAGGCACGCCAGTCTCGACTGGCTGTCACGTAGTTGACCGCTGCCCGCTCAGATGACCAGTAACTGACCAGCGCATGACCACGCATGCTTTGACATGCCATCAGCCAGACCGTTCACTCAACCTATTTCTGCAGGCAGCTTCTGCAGTCTGAATTGCTTAAGCATTATACATTATATAGGCCTACCGTACAGAAAAGTAACACAAATGCGTTGTTCTATATCTGTTGAACACCAATTCTGATGACAAAAGCATATAAAAGCCTGAAAGGGTGTCTCCTAGTATCACTAATCTTCATTTTACGGTTTTTGTCTGACACTTCAACGTTCAGTTAAGAAGACAACAGAAATGCAAAATCCATTTCGGCGGAGACATTCCTTCGGGATGCTTCGAGTCTGCGACGGTTAGAAAGGACACGGGACTGTAAATGCGATAACAAATAACACACGTTTATAGAACAATACATATTAATTTATCAGTAGTTTGAAACGTTAAAATCGACTGACTTACGTGTAAATGATGAGAAAATCCAGACGGTAGTGGAATCCGCTACTTGCAGCACACGCAGTCAGGTATAGAAAGATGCCGCGTATATTTCAGCGTGTGACAACAGTCCTAAACCGGCACAAATCTTCCGCGACGCATGCAATCGCAGACAGAGCTAATATTCGTTATGCGCGCGCGGGTCAACGTTAGATCATCCGGCGAGTAGGTCGGATTAGTGGCCGGTCGTATGTCCGAAGATGCACGAACAGTGTGCAGCATCGGCAGCAGCAGCAGCTGGAATGAGCCGATCGTTTGCGTGCGTGATCGCCAGCATTTTGGCCCACTGTCATTGCTGATGCTGCTGCTGTTGCTGATGTCGCTGTCGTTGGAGTGGAGAGTAGAGATGCATCGAAGGTACTGTAGCAGAGTGACTAGCGCAGGACCTATGCCATTAGCTTGCAACGTTAACGCTCTCTCCAACTCTGCAGTACATGTGACTGCGTGTCTATTTTTGCCGCTCAATAGGCCTACACAGTTAATGCAGAGCGCTATTAATGCCAGCGACAGTTGTCCGTCTGTTCGACCGTGCGTCGGTTTGTAACGTTGATGTGCCGTCACCATACAAATTGAATTACTTAAAAACTAATTACGTGAATAATTAGCTTTCGGCCTTCCTTCCTAAAAGCCCCAACTCCGGCGGCTTAGTCCTAGGAAAATTAACGTCCATAAATTTCGACAGGAATAAGGGCGGGTGGCTGTTTCTTAGCAGAAAACCTGCAATATCACTGAAACGGTACATAAGACTAACGTTGATGTTTGCTTACTAATGAAAAATTGCTTGGTAACAATATCCAGTGGTGTCGTGGTCGGGGAAAGAGACGATTACCCTTCTCCTCCCCCTGTAAATTTTCGGCTGTTAGAAAATCGTCGAAAAAAATCTTTCTTGTCAAAAAATTCTCGTTTAAAATTCAAAATTTGGAACTAAAAGCTCGCATTTTGAAAACAAAATTAAAGGCAAAATCGAAATTCTAAGCATCTATAATCTTTTTTGTCGAAAATTTGCAACTGTCTATCGGAATTCTGTCAGAAATTCGCATTATCTGTCATAACATCGCAACTTCTTGCCTCGCGTACTTTTTTTACCCACGACACCGCTGCCAATTGCAATAATCTTGGATAATCTTAAACACTTCATTGCACAAAATCCCGTCTTTTGGAATCTCCGACACCTTTAAAATTAAGACAAAAGAACAGATTTACACCACCAGGTCTGTTTTTCGTTTCAATTTTTAAAGGGGCGAAGTTTCCAAAAGATGTGGCAGAAATGTAGGCCATGGATGTTCGTACGCATTATCACAGAATCGTATCAAAGTGGTTGCAGCATAGCGCGGTGTTCCTATTGCAGCATGACTTTCTCGTTTTGGTATAACGGACTCTGCGTGCAAATAATGGCACGTGTGCACTGTGCAATGCATATTAACCTATAATAGATATTTAGGCCTATATCTATTCTGTACCGTGCCCGGAAAAAAGTAACACCCTAGACATCGTACAATAGAAACGTCAAATCTAAACGAATTTAAATAAGATTTCGTACGCTTAGTAAACAATAAATTACTAAAAGGATCACCAAATTTCGTTGAAAAAATATTATTTTTTAGTGGAGTTATTATTTGTTGAATGTCGATAACAAAATATCTCCGTTACCAATATGGCGTAAGGTGAGAAAACTACAAAACCACTCTGTACAGTTGCGTAACTCCAATAAACAACTGATTCCGGCAAAATTTTACGTCAATAATGCAGCTTTTATAATCAATCAAAATGCTAAATTTCAGTCAACTTTGTCAACGCAAACAATAGTTACACTGTTTTTTGTGAGGTAACTTCGAAACGCGAAGTGTTCAGTATTAAACTACCGTTTGTTTAGGCCAAATCCCGACAGTTTCCACGGCTCGCTGCAAAATTTTGTGATAAACTTTTTAGCACCATACCCTTTCTCTTGTCTCAACAATTTAATTAAAACACGATAGTCTACAGAAAATACCATTTTGTTATTGTTTACGTTATTTTGATTGCGTCAACAAACGTCACTTCCGATCGAGCGACTGCAGCATGCAACGCCATATATTTGTGACGGAGATATTTTGTTATCGATATTCAACAATTAATAAACTCTACTGAGAAATAATAGTTTTCAACGAAATTTGGTTTTCTCTTTAACAATTTATGAAGAATTAAGTGTACGAAATTTTATTCAAATTCGTTCAGATTTGACATTTTTATTGTACGTCGTCTAGGGGGTTACTTTTTTCCAGACACGGTGTTTATTCATTATTATCATCTTCATTATCAGCAGCAGCAGCTAGTAGCCAACTTGGGCCGTCGCTCTAATAATAGGCCTGTTGTAATTGGATGATAGCGCAAAACTTCTCGATTTTTGAGTAATCTGTAACGTCAACAAATACCGCAGCATGCATATCAATACCGCGGTAAATCGAATGTCGGTGTATTCTAGTCGAGCTAGCATTTCTTGACACGGCGCAGCGCTGCTATGGAACTCAGAGTGCCGGGAAGACGTTACGATGTATTTATGTGCGACATAGCGACTGGCGCCCGCCGCGGGCGTGCAAGACAGCACTGCTGCATGGTGGACATGGCTGAAACCTTCGAGCACTGCACGAGACCAGATGAGCTATCCGGCATCGACCACCAGCGGCAATAATGAATTCTTTACACGATCGTATTTCTTCGGCATGCATGCGGGCAGCCACGCAGCTGGAAGATCAGTGTTTCTCGGCCGCCGGCTGCACTGTCGCAGAGTCCGCAGACCTCCGACGTACTTCAACGTGCACGCAATTCCAACAATATTCATCTACGGTTATGATCTGTAAGCCTACAGGATACTTATGTGGTAAATAAACTTTATCACAGCGTCTTAAAGTTTCAAAACTTGCGTCTATAGGGACTCAAATTTGACACGTTCTCTGCCGTATTGGGGATTAATTAAGTGACATTTACAAAGTTTTTTTCTCTCCAGAAATCATTAGCTTATTGCTGCGGTAAAAACCTAACAGTGTTTATTATTTTCCACGTTTTTGTCATTTTACTTTATTTCTGTCGTTTTTTTTGCTATCATTTTGCTTCAAAATTCTGCATACCTTTCAAAAACTGAGCAGTTCATCTTTGAATCGATGAGATATTCTGCATTGAGTTCTAAGATGTCTTGCTAACAGACTTTGTGCAACGCACGGCTGCACGCGCAGACGGACGACTGGTAGACATAATGCCCACGACAATACCTATCGGAGGCGAAGACACTGATATGAAATATTGCAGCAATTCCGTTGCAGACTCTGACCTTAGTAGCGGTATCAGCAGCATTGGCAATATAACAGGCGTGACCTGCATACACCAGGGACCTGTACAGTGAAGAGAACTTCGTAATTTCTGTATATATGTTCTTCCATATACGGTGTACAGCGAGTTTATGTCGACGGTTTTATGACCGACCGCGTTTTATCGAAACAGCGGCCAGTCCCTCTGAATATATGTGCAAGTCCGTCGTCAGCCAGCGTAATACGCCCATGCTGTCAGTAATCCGCTTGTCGGTACCTGTTTCTGTTGAGAATTTGTGTCGTAATTTTACGAAAATATTATGTTATCCCCCTCAAAGTTAGGCACAACGTTCCTTTGACAAACTCTGTAAACTCTTATGCCCATATGCTTTCATTGCTAGCACTTTTTGGCATAGGGTTGTCAACATGTGAAATGCTCTCCCAGAAAATATTGTTGCAGCCACATCCCTGGCAATGTTTAAAGCTCGACTAAACGATTTTGACTTGGCTCGGTTTACAGTTGTGTTTTAACTTGGTTTTATTGTGTTGTCTTATTTGTATGTTTTTGGGGGTTCATGTAAGAGGCTCTTGTAGCCCTTTGTGCCCTTATTCAAGCTCTTTCATTATTCATTTTGTCAATGTCTTTGTATTTGCTTGACTAAATAAATGATTTGATTTGATTTGATTTGATTTGATAAGAGGAGACGTCATATTATTGTGCATATTTGGTGAAAATACAGACAAAAGTGGTGTCCGAGTGTCTCCATCTTTTGACTTACGGTGTACAGTGTGCCTCAGACGGATTAAAGCTATACCCCGTTTACACAATGAAGCTGGCTCGTTGAGCGTTTGTCAAATGTTTGACAAGCGCTTGACTCTCGTCGAGCAAGGTTCGTCGTGTAAACGGGGTATTAGTCCAAGTGACGTCAGAGCTCCAAGGAAAAAATCTTGGAAATATCAGCAGCAGGTCGTCTTTCCGCAAGGAATGCACTAGTTGTCGCGCAACCGACGTTAAAAAAGTCGCACGCAAATCTGCCAAGAATAACAAAATTCCTAATTAACAAAAACTGAAATTAGTTTGCACAAAAATATAAAAAAATTGCCAATTAACTAAAGTTGATTTTTCTTTAAAAAAATACAACTTACAATGTAACTAGTTGCAACGATATTCGAAAATAATAATTAATTGAAAATGTATTAATTAAACAACATGTTGCATCCTACTGATCGTCGTATTTCTCCCCTCATTATCTGACAATTTTATATAAGAAAAAGCTTTGTGAGAGTGAGTATAGATCACTGGAGGTAACGTGAGAATTGCATTTTTACGCGCTGTCCGTCCGTCTGTCCGTCCGTCACAACCTAGCACTGTATCAAAATACCTAGAATCACGAAATCTTCATTGTGGCTGCCTCAAAGTCTCTAATTTTTCGAGACAAAATTTCGTGCCCCTGGGTCCGAGGGTTCCCCTCGAACGAGGGCGTCAAAGAGAGGTACCCCCTAAAAAGACGTTATTTTGTTGTTATTGGCTCGTATAGTGTGAAAACGGTTGCAGATAGGTACAGACATACTGCCTATCATAACAAGCACTAGTGACAGGCTTTTTAGATTTATCAACATCGATGACTTTGAACGACCTTGAACCCCCAAAAAAGATTTTTAGTAAATTTTTCACAATTTTTGGATGCAGCGTACATTTCAGCACTGAATTGCGACGAAATGGCTAGAGATAGACCAAGACAACCTGCGTATAAAATTTTCAGCATTAAACGTAGATTTTAGCATTAGCAGTCCAAGTCCCGACCCCCTAGGTTCAAGGAGGCCGGCGCAGACGGGCGTCAAAGACTGCTACCCCCTTAAAAAATGGTTATTTTACCGCAATATCTCGTGTAGCGTGAAAACGGTTGCAGATAAGCACGGACATGCTGCTTATCATAACAAGCAATAATGACATACTTTTTATTGATGTCAACGTCGATGACCTTAAATGACCTTGAACCCCTAAAATAGGAGATTTTTAGTGAATTTTTTTTGCGATTTTCGGCTGCGACACACATTTTAAAAGTGAACTGCGCCGAAATAGCTGAAGATGGACCTGGACAACTTGCGTATGACATTTTAGCACAGAACGTACATTTTTAAAAATCTAAGTTTTGATCTCTTAAATTCAACAAGTCTTCCCTACGGTGGCCTCAAATTTAAGTACTTTTTCAAGATGCATTAATATCTCATTGCTGTAGGCCTACACTGACTGCCAAAATGGCTTGACCGCTGCTATTGCGCGTCACGTGAGCTTTTCTCAAATTACCTGTTATGCGTCCTGTGGTATTTTGACCCCGGGTTTACATACCGTTTTGTCTTTCTTTTTCTGTCCTCCGTCGAACTGGTCGGTGAGCGCCTTGAGCTGTTGTTCCCACTCGCTGTCGAACTCTTTCTGCATGCTCTCGGCCTCCTCAAGTCGTTCCTGGTGGAACTGCGCCATCAACCGGTCTTCTTCCTCGCGATGTTGACGCTCCAGCTCCTCCTGATATTCGTACAGCTTCTCCTTCGTTCGACTCACCTGATACGTACGCCACAAACATCGCGTTCCATCATTCCACGCTCGCACTCGTACTGCATATAATTATGTCTACCATACATGGCGTAGTTGGTAACGCGTCTCGAATGAGACGAAGTTACTCTACGCCGTGCCCGGTTAGTACTTAGATGAGTGACTGTCTACAGTACGGAGCCAGCCAACTAGGTCGACTCAGCCTTCTACCCTCCGTGGGATGGTAAAATGAGTACTGGCGGTGGTCAAGGCCATCGCTAGGGAAGAAACGGCGAGTTCTGCGCAACAGTAGGCCCTATGGCCAGGACTGCAAGTATACCGATCCAGTCGGTTAACTCGGCCGACTTGGGCTGTATGCTAGCTTAATTGGTCTTCGCCCTCGCCGGCTCAAAGTGCCGTCAAGGGGATGAGCTCCCTCGCAATGGACCTAGCTGTCTATGCGGAATCTTCTTCTTCTTCTTCATACTGTCTATAGTGGGAAAACGTGTCGATAACCCACGGCTGCAGTCAGGTGTGACCAAACGAACGACAGCGTAGGCAACACGACCGACTGTCGGCCAGCGTGGAATAAGCATGTTAAACTAGTGTCTGGACTGTGCAAGTTCGTTCAACACTCACTTGTCCCAATCTAAACAATGGCTAAACATCGGTCTTAACATCGTTGAAACGAAGTTTGAAGTTCTTGCGGTGGGCATCGATAGCCGATAAACGTTTTTGCTCAGGGCACAAATTCTCAAATTTCAAGTAATTTTTACAGATAGAAAGATGTGACGCGAGTTCGTGAAAAGGCGTGAACAAAACCACGGAAATAAACTAAAATGAACCGGACTGGGAACTGAACGAAGTTTGAAGTTCTTGCGGTGAGCATCGGTAGCCGATAAACGTTTTCGCTCAGGGCACAAATTCTCGTTATAAAATCACTCATGAATTTATGCCATAACCACCAAGTAATTTTTACAGACAGAAAGATGTGACGCGAGTTCGTGAAAAGGCATGAACAAAACGACATAAATAAACTAAAATGAACCGGACTGAGAACGGTGAATTCAGTTCAGTTCAGTCGCTCGGTACACTATACGCGCTAAAAGTTAACACTATACGTACGAGGTACGCGGGGAAGTGGTGTTTGTCGTAGGCGGTGATGTACTTCCGCTGGTAGCGGTTCTGCGCCTCCATCGGCAGTCTGAGGAACATGGCCTCTGCGTCGATGCGAGGCGCTTCGCCGGTGCCTCGGATCTGTTCGCTCTGTCGCACGTTGCGTGTCGCTGCCATCGCCGACCGTATACCGACCGCCCGCGCGTCGTACCTGGCTGTTCCCAACTAGCGAAACAACAAACACATCAAGCTCAGCCACCGCTTAGAGCACAGGGCGTCAGCTTAATGCAATCGTCTTATCGACGTAATGCTACTCTCGTGCACTTGGCTTTTTAGAGTTTAGCTATATGTTACGGGCGACAATTTTGAATACTGCACTGCACGAGTATTTTACAACAACAATTTGTACAAGCAACCACATTCGGTTTATAACGTAATGTTTTTAAAGGCCAGCTGTGTAAAATTCGTTACATTTCACATAACATAACGGTGATACTGTAGCTAAAGATAACCCGCAGAATTGCAAAGATCAGTGACACTAAATTTTAACTGTGCCATTAGGCAGCACACAACTGTTAGAGGAATCCTAGTGGCTGCAATGGTGATGAAGCTGATGCGGTTTTTCGTATAAAGGTTTGTTGATATGCCCCATTCAGCTTCACAGGTGAGGGAGATATAACAGAGACGCATCGTCACAGCAGTCGTAGATATTTTGTACACGGTAGCCTAGGCACTAAATATACGTGTAGACACTAGACAAGTATATACACTGTGTCTAAAAAAAACCGGACCCCTGCTACCTTTTGCAATAACTCCAACAGTCCTGGTTCAATAGCAATAGATTTTGACAAAGATAATCGTTAGAGAATCAGCACTTAATAGCATGTGTTACTTTGCGAGACATTTTAAGAACAGAGTACCAGCTGAGGTTTTCCTGTGGCACCAACAGTAGAGGCAACTGCACTGCAGTACTCCAACGAACCAACAACGTCAGTTACGAAATCACTAAATGTTATAACGCCAA
>Ga0209367_1011807_pt1 | contig 11535 bp, 7 predicted proteins | sample WorMetLIZISLAND2_FD_187412 | JGI IMG/M metagenome (GOLD analysis project Ga0209367, IMG submission 187412) | Marine gutless worms symbiont microbial communities from Max Planck institute for Marine Microbiology, Germany - Olavius geniculatus... ... | reverse complement strand
CCACCGACAGCTCCAAGCTCCAACACAAGCCTTCAGTCGCTTAATTTGAGAAGTCTTTCACAGTCTTGTCGATCGGTCCTTGTGGTAGGTTGCTCCAGATAACCTGAAGCGATTCCTTGAGTTCCGAGATTGTTTTTGGCTTTGTTTTAAACTTGCGGTAAGAAGCTCCAACATTACACACCACACGTGATAGTCCACCGAGTTTGCATTCGGCGAATTTAGAGGCCATTGGTCTTTTGTGATGAAATCTGGACAGTTGGCCCGCAGTCAGTTTCATGCGCTGCGAGCTGTGTGTGCTGGTGCGCTGTCCTGCTGGAAGATGAATCGGGTGGGCAGCCGGCGATTGCTTGAAAAGAACGACAATATTTAGTGATAATTTATAAACAAAATAAATTACTGTTTGTCAAAGCGTCACTGTGACGTCATCGGCAGTAACGTGGTAACCGCTTTTTGAAAATTAAATAGCATTTTTAGCTTAAACATTTTTAATGCTGAAAAATCGGTAAGCTTAAGCGGTCATGTTCAGAAGTCAGTAATTTCGTCGTTTTTCAACAAAATCATATTTCACTTAGCAGTTAGATGTAGAACGTTTCTGTAAATAAACCTGTAAAATTCCATGTTAAAATTCCAAGCGGTTGCTGAGAAAACGGCAAAAAAACTTCAGGAGGCTACTTTTTTGCCGCACCCTGTACACTTGTTAATGGCAACATTTAAGGACTTGCACATCGTAAACAACAAAAATTACAAAAGGTGATATATACTGATATTGCCCGTATCACACAGTGTGTCAATGTGCTGCTAAATAATATTATTCTCCAGACAGTCATCAATGTGATAATGCTGATCTTCGTTTCCTTAGCCCTCAGCCAGACACCAGTTTAAACTGCCAGACCACAGATATGGGGCTAGTGCATCGTGCGGTGTGCCTGTTCATGTCCCAGCTTTCACTAGTACTCACTGCACCTACCCATGAAGGGATGGCCAGGTTGAGTTGATCTGGGTGGCTGGTGACATACCGAGATGGTTTATCCACCGGTCTGCCGATGGTTGACCGTCCAAGAACTAATTTCGTTGTTGCAACCATTGAACCAACAAATTACCAATTAAGCCAAACCACTATTATATTACTAATAGTGCTTAGTTTTAACACAGCTAAATGGGCAACACAAACGGCATTTGCCATTAAAGCTTATACTACATGTATGTACACTGTGAGGCATAAAAAACACACCAATTTTTTTACCATAACCTGAAGAAAGGTTATTCAATTTTAATAGTTTTTGGTACACATATTCATGACACAACTGGCCATCAAATGGCCGTTCAGTTTCCCACCTCACCCATCATCTGCTTCTGCACTACCGGGGGAAAACAAAACAAGCAAAATATTACATGTACATCTTTATTCAATGGATTAAAATTGATTAAAATAATGCACATTTGGCACATTTTTTTCCAAATTTCTAGCACTTTGGTTGACAGTTTATCGAACTATTTAGTTGTGCAACTGCTGACAGTAAATATTCGAATTATTGGCCACTTGTGTAAGCACAGGCAGGAAGATGCATTCTCTATGCATTGATAGCAGTGTTGATAACGTTCTGCTTCAGACTTCAACCAGTCACTTCTTGAGTTTATTGTATATTTTAAACAGAGTCCCATAAACTCGCTGATGCGTAACACTGCAAATACTGCCGAATGAACTGTGATCAGAGTTGTTATGTATCTGTGATGATTAAATTAACTGATGTTTTGCTTTCTTTTTTTTATCTCATGTTGCACTTGTTCTGTTTCCCCAGGTAATGCAGCAACAGACGTTAGATGAGCTGGGAATTTGAACGGCCATTTAATGGCCAGTTACGTCAAAAATGTTTGTACCAAAAACTATAAAAATCTCGTTATCCTTCTCTATCAGTAATGTAAGGGATAGTTTTTGGCGTTTTTTGTTCTTTTTAACGCTGATTTCATGCGTTTTAATTTCCACAGGTAGTGCAGAAGCATATGTTGGGTGAGGTGAAAACTTGAATAACCGTTTGAAGGCACGTTGCATCTAGAATAGTTGTACCAAAAATTATTAAAATCCGATAATCCACCTTTATGTTATGATCGATAAATTTTTTGTTTTTTATGCCTTACAGTGTATAATGAAACCTCCACCCATGGCTTAGTTCCAAGCACCTGGTCTAAAATGGAGTATAATAAAAAATGTTCAGTTAAATTAAAAAGCGACAACAGCAGTAAGTTTAGGCACAATATAAACAACAGTAACAGTGCATCACTCCAGCATACCGTAGTTGCAATAAACGTTTGCAAACCTTTTTTGCAAACAATAATTTTTTTGTGTGTTTTTATTTCTCCAACATTTTACATTTTTAGCAAACAAAAAAAAGATCAGTGCAAAAATAACGGTAGTTGAGAATATTTGCTACAAAAATCAAAGTGCTGCTAATGAAAATAATACAGATTCAAAACAGCACTGTAACAGCCTGTTTCTCTTATTTAGTTTTTTAGTCAATACCTGAAACAAATAAAAGGGGATAACATATTTTAATCACATTTGCAAACGTTTAATTTTTAAAAATAAACAAAAAACACATTTTAAAATTTAAAAAATGCTTCCCTAACATTTGTTACAACTATGCAGAATACTGTATTCAGTGCTACAAATCTTCTAACTCAAGTCTCTCATAATCGATCATTAGGTACACAAGAAACATGTTGTTCAAAATGTCATTTTTCGTCTGTCCAAAATAACTAATTTTGTCCAAAGGTTCGAACTTTCGTCCGCACATAGTCCAGTTATTGAAAGATAATTAATTTGCAAACAAACAAAGAAGCAGGCCTACTGATTTCCTAGTATGAGTAAAGAAATGCAGCATATCCTCGTGTTGCAATATAGATTTGTGTCATTGACAAGATAACAGTGCTCTTAATGTCTACACTAATTACAGGGTGGGCCAAAAAATGACCCAACTTGTTGAGGTTGGAACTTTGTCAAATCTCCACCAAATTTGATAATTTTTGGCACATAGATAGTCAGTATGATAGAATTATGCGAGGTACACTCGTTGTCCACCTCACCTAATTTAGGTCAATGCACAACCATGTTAAAGGCAGATGCTCCAAATTGTTGCATAATACTTAGTTGTTGTCACCGTAAAATTCTGACGTTCGGTAACATGCCAAACTTGTAACCCTGAGGCTGCAGGTTCGACTCCGAGCCGGGCACTGCCAGGTAACGACCTTGGGCAAGTTGTTCACACACATGTGCCTCTGTTCACCAAACAGTACAAATTGGTACCGGCTTCACCACTGGGTTACGGTTACGACAGTAATATGCGGAGGTCTGGCCCTCCTCCCATATATAAGGCAGGGACAAGTTCGCCCGTATCGGGTGGCAGGTAATACTGCGTGATCCCATATAGCAGGCAAGGCGTCTGCGGCACACTGCCGGCTTGGGGCCATTGGAAACGAAGATGAGCACCGCTCGCATCAGTCACAGAGATGTGAGAGGGCCTGTTGACTATCGGCGATTTAACATTAAATTCTAACAACTTAATTAAGCACATGGTAAACTACAATGTGACTTATTTAGCAGAAGTATAAGTCTGTGTAACAACAAACTGATGCCCAAAATGTACACAATGGCTTAAACGTGATGTCACACCTGATAGCAGCATTAACAATCAACTGATCAATATCACAGCACTCATTCATAGATTAGACGAGTTTTGAGCTCATAAGTGAGCTATTTTGTTGTCTGCTATTTTCAGCATAAAACATTTAATACCACAAAATTATTAAATCACGTAGCACCTGCTGTCAAACTGATAATGAAAGGGTGAGCAATACTGATAATCACCGCATAATGTAACAATTTGGAGCATCTGCATTTTGCACGGTAGTGCGCTGACAGAAATTAGTTGAAGTGGACAATGAGTGTACTTCACATAATTTTATCGTCTTGGCTATCTTTGTGCCGAAAATTATCAAATTTGGTGGAGATTTCACAAAGTTCTGATGAAAACAAGTTGGGTCATTTTTTTGGCCCACCCTGTATCTGTACTGTGCAACCAGCAATAATTCTAGGCATCCATTTTTGCAACCCAACTGTGACATCATTATGGCAATGCCAATGAATGAAAAAATCTACCCATTTTAGAGATAAATCAATCATTTCTTTGTCCAAAATTCATAAAAAATTGCAGTTATCTTCATCCAAATGGTAATTTTGCAATTTCGTTAATTTTTTATCAAACATGGATTTCTTGTGTCCCTGCCGATTATGCACTGTAACATAATTACTGTCACGTCCACAATGTATGCACCAGTAAAAACACAGCATCGAGGTCACTGGTTATTTAGTTACTCCCACTCAGTGGTGCCAGGTGGCTTAGATGTGAGATCGTAAAGAACCCGAGAGATTCCTGGCAGAATTTTCAACGCGTCCACCATCTTGCTGATAACCTGCACGCACCAAACACCTCAAGGATCACTGGCTGACTTCACTTTCTGAGATAGACTTTCACTGCACCAATTTGCTGAGCTAAAGTTCAGTCTAAGTACATGTTTTAGTCAAAAAGTGAACTGATTTCGCTGAGCATTTCACTCAGTGAAAACCTTAGTCTAAGTCTGGAGTTTCTGCTAAGTGAAAAAAGCTCACAAAAGTCTAAGTCAAAAAGTGAAGTCAACCACTGTAATTTGCGTATAGCCCAACAATACTGTATTAATATTAGAGCTAGTAACAAGAAAAATTTTTAAAAAAGTTAACTTTTTGAAAATCCCGATTAATTAATCCTTATATTTCGACTAAAACTAACCAGGGTTACCTTGCAAGAGGTATGTTTCATCAACTTCATATAAGGCTGAAAATACATAGGTTTTTAGAATAAGTCTTTAGTTTTTTTTATGATTTTAAAGGTTTTTTAAAGCCCACTACAAACTTGCCTCGAGGGAGATGTGAACTCCGGGCTGTGCTGAGATTCCAGTCATAAAGTCAGCGGTGATGAACGGTCGCAGGACGACCGAGTGTTGACAGGATGGCAGATGAGAGAGAAGGTCACGGTCAAAGTGCACAGGAATCAACACAACTGGCATCTGACTCATCTTGACCACACTACCTGCACTGACACAGCTCACATTACTACTACACCTACTACTACTATTACACACATTACTACTACTACAACTACTAGGACAGTGTTAACAGGACAGTAGATGAGACAGTAAGTTGCCCTCTAGGAAATGTAATAGCAGTAATGTAATACTAGTAATGACTCATCTTGGCCACACTACCTGCAACGACACGTTACTACTACATGTATCATGACGACAATGACATGATAACTCATGAACTGCTGCACTTAGGTTGATGAAATTAACAATCTCTAGAACCCCACTAAATATCAAAGTCACAACAGGCCAAGATCATGCAGGTTTTTTGCTTATATGATAAAGCTTCATCAGTCAACCTGGATAAATGTAATGTCATTCACTAGATAGTGCTCTTTATTACTGCCAGCAGAAGCGAATGCGGGGAGGGGTGCGGGCAGTTCCTGGACTTGATTGATCAAAATGGTTAAGTAGCATAGTTCTTCATAGGAACCTGCAACATGGAATCACACAGTGTTACCTGCCCCCTTAACACGGGTAAACACTCTCCACCATAATCCCAGCCAGACAGGCCGGTACTCAATTTACCTACCATGGAAGGATGGAAGGCTGAGTTGACCTTGGTGTTGGTTATATACCAAGATGGTTTACCTGTCTGCAGACAGTCACCCATCCAAGTAGTAACCACTTGATAGTGACCCGACCAAAAGTTGAACCAACGACCTTGTAATCACAAGTTCAATGTCGTAACTGTTACACTACCAAGCCTCTAAGTCTTACTTGACAATCTTGTTACCAGTTTCATAAAGTATCTTATTGACGGCGCTGTCGGCACTGCGCAGGGTTGCAAGGATGCGGTCGGTGAGGAACGTCGGCGTCAGATCATTCACTGCATCTTTGACTCGACCACCAAATATATACACCACTCTGTACAGTGCACAACAACACAACACAATATAACTGCTGTGGGGGTTTTGAATCCAGCAATAAATCTTGGGTTACTTAGCCCAAAATCAGAGATCTGCCCAAAAATGTTTAGATCTATACAAAATTTTCAAGAAATGTTCACGATGAATTATGTATTCCATCAATACTCGTTGCTACTATTTACATGCCACATCTACACGTTTTAAAATAATTTTACTGTTGAAGGCATTTGATAAAATTTTTGCAAGTCATCAAAGGTTATCGCACACAATTCAATAAATACTTGATCTCATATGATGCTGCTAACATACCTGTTAATGTTGATGCACACACGTGGAATAATCCTTGCTAACGTGTAGAGGTGATCCCAGTTCGGATTCTTTGCATCGGATGAAATTCCAACCACATAACTGTACGTTCGACAATCTCCCTGTTAGACCACATTATACAACGCTGAATAGTTTTACTGCATGCCACTACAGCACGATGTAACTAACAGATTAACATATTTAATCACATTCCCTGATAATTTTGTACAAATCTAAACATTTTCTTGAAAGATATGACAAAACGAGAGTGAGTGTTTTATTTTTTTCTGAACACTATGTACTAAAGTCTTCCAGTAATACGGTACTAAGGCAACTATGGTTACAATCACTACCAGTGCTGCGACAAATAAAACGACTGCTAATATGGGGCACTAGACGTAGCAACCAGCTTAGGAACTGTGCTAAGATTAGTTACCGATAGGGTTAAGAATACGAATAGGAATAAACTGCATCTTTGGCTATGATGCCCTAGGCTATTGCAGACCAGATTCGAACTAGTGACCAGTGCGAGCTAATAATGCAACTGATCTTGTGTCTCAACACTGACTAAAAAAACTGTGCCAGTCTTATTTTAAAAATAATTCCATGAAACATTGGCTGTTTTTCATAATTTTTGGGATGCAATGGGTGAATGAGTAGCTTGTAAACAGCACATCAGCACAAGAAAGGCCATTTAATGCCATTACACATTTAGGACAAATTGCAGCTCGGCATGCAACATCGTAAAAAAAACTTGACATAAGTGACTATAGTGACTCACATCACCTTAATACTATTGCTACATTACCTTGTAAAATGCAGAAGTCACATCGTGGCCATTTACAACAATGAATTCATACCTGGTAGCACATGCATTGGCACAAAAAAGTTTCACGAAAATTTTTAAAATATTTCAATATCTCACAAAGTTATTCAAAAGATAACACTGGCACAGATTTTTTCTGAGAAAAAGTGCACACTGCTGTCAGTAGATCAGACCTGAACGCCGACAGTTTTGATGGGTAGCAAGGTAGCGGAGTAGACATCTGATTGACTTATGATGTTCATCTCTGCTTGTTCGTGCTCCGACGTCCGAGACTTCAGTCGACTCAACTGAGCCTGTGCCTGTGGCTGCTTCACAATAACAGCGTTTTATTACTGCCCGCGGAAAAGACGGCAGTACTGGTTTCGGAATCGTATCCTGTTTAATTAACAAATCTCATAAAATTCTGCAAAAAAAATTGCGAATCACATCGAGGTGGTTCAGAAAAAATCCGTGACAAATCACTGAAAAGCCTGTTTGCGGTGTTGTAATGGAATGTGTAAATCAGCATGACTCCACATGGACCTGTCATAGGGAGAAATAGCAAAGTCACAAATTTATACCATGTCACGCATAAAACACTAAGAATATCATGAGAAAGTCTGTGTAATGACATGATCTAGTGTAAGAGATAACCTTTTTAACAGCATTTGCATAGTCGACAATTGTTTTAAGCATATTGCTCGTCTCTGCGAAATCCTTCTCCATGTATGGCTCTTCGGCACAAATGACACGAATAGCGAGACCTGGACCTGCAAATTACACAGCACATTACACAACACCCAACAACTAAAACTACAGTTGCTACTACTACTATCATTACCACTACTACTACTACTACTACTATTACTTCCAGTACTACTACTAAATTACTACAACTACCACTTTTGACTTATGTTTAACTAGACAATTGTTCCACAGTTATTCCAGACTACTGGAAATGCTGGTCCGTTTAGTTGGAATGCTCTTCTAAACGTTCTTTAAGTGCAACACACAGTCCTTACTGACCTTAGATGCCATCAAAAGCATTGTTACTGCTCGTTCTACTATCACACTGACCACACTCTAGGTTATAAAAGTTCACACACTGCATAAATTACATGCCTAACTACCTACTAACCTACTTACTTATTTACTTCAGTGCTGCCTATACTCCAAACTTGATGCACGTGTTTACTTTACCAATCTCATACTGCATCTTTGAACAGCCATTTACCGGGAAACGGATGACGATGGACCAAGTCTTCAGGAAGCCCAAGATCACGACCAATGGCACGAACTTCGTCTTTGTGAAAGTCTTTCAGTGGCTCAACTACCCGACCCTGTGAAAGTGCAAAGTAATGTAGTAATAGGCGTAATTGCTGCCACCAGTCCATGCAACTCCTTGTTTCCATGTGCTAGTAGGAGCAGCAATTTGCAAATGCACATTTCAACCGAGGGCAGGGGGGTTTGATCCCACAAATCTCCATTCCCTGTAAAGAATTAGAGACTGCCATCTAACCCAATGTGTCACTGCACCCCACAAGTGACATCTAAATCCGCTGAACTGTTTAAGCAAAGCACACAAATGTAACACAGAGATGACAGACACAAACAGAGCATGCTATGAAATATGCACAGATGGAGAATTTGTGACATACCAATTAAAAATTGGTAAAAACTCACAAATTCAACAAAATTTTTAAAAAATGTTACACATGTAAAAATTTTCAATTCTGCACATCCCAGTAACTGAAACCTTACAAATTCAGCAAAAAATTTGACATTTGTAAACATTTCAAAATTCAAAACGTCACTCTATTGTAATATGTAAGCTAACAAAAAAGTCAAGCCTTGCTGCAAGCTAAGTACTGTCTGTGGGTAGCTTAATAGCTTAGTAGCTGCAGTCGCTTCTACGAACAGTAATAAAGTGGCGCCATCTAGCGAATGACATTTTGTGAATCCAAATCAACTGATTCATGCAGTATCATACACACACATAAAACAAATGGGAAGTTACCAGTAGTCCAAATATAATTTAAAGCATCCAACAGAGTATCCTTAGCAGAATCTGGAAGATTTTTGAGCATCTGGTAGTGGATAGAATCGGGATCAACAGTAGTATCGTGAGATTTCGATACTGCATTGGTAAGTTCGACAAGATCATCACGCAAAGTTTCATCAAGCAAAGTGCAGTGGTTCATGAGTTACTGTACTAATAATGAAAAAACTTAGTGAAGATGCTGAAAACAATACTACCGTTGCTTCTGCAAGCAGTGATGATGATGACGATGGCAGCTAGAAAGTGCCCAGAGTCAGACTAAGTAAAGTAAGTAAAAAGCAGCGGTGACCTGTTGTCGTAGTTGTCGAACAAGGTCGGTGTCATTGTGGTGTGTCTTAATTGTGTCCGCACTGCTGCTAGCCAGCTCAGACGCACTTTCTATCAAGTCTGGTCTCAACGTTCCTGCATATCACATGACATATAACTAAGGCTACATTTGAAATACTTTAGCTGGAACTTCAACGGACGTTTTTCAAATATTTTGAGAGAAACAGGAGTAAATTTCCAGAAAAATTCTGCAGGAAAAAAAAAACATTAAAAAATGCAAAAAGTAATGGTACACATGCAAACAAAAGTATGATCAACAACAAAAACAACACTAAATATGCCATGTGGATTGTGGATTGTACATAGCAAATGTCATACTAATTCCACATATGCACTCCACATCAAAACCCACTACAGATTCTGTCAATCTCATCTAGGTATGTTATCCATAAATGCCAGAGGCTTTGCTGTTGTGGTAATTACTAACTTATCTAAAAATTTGCAGAAAAAATTTGGAAATGCTGTTTTTCCAGAAAAGTTACAACCCTACATAATACGTGGACAATGCACGAACTGTGGCTGAACAGATTAAATTCCGCGCCTTTCTACCAAGTATTTTCTAGCCAGATCACATCTCCACTGTGCCCACACTCTGGCACTGGAGAGAAAAACAGCAAAACATTTAATTCTATTTTGTCAAAAATGGGCAGCAGAATGCCAGCAGTACTTTGGTGACTCGACTGACATCAACGATGTGTTCCAGGACTATGAGAACCTAAGTCATCTGATCCCTTTCACTACGATAGCAGCAATAGCAGCAGCAAAACGTAAATTACACCAAAAAATAACGCCCTACATATGCACACACATGAACATAAGGTCAATTAACAAAACTTATCTGGCTTGTTGGCGTAATGGTTAGGACAACTAACTTATGATTGTGACGCTGTGCATTCGATTCCTGGTCAGGTTGCTACGAAATGGTAACACTGTGTGATCATATATGGCAGGTGACGCTCTGTAGCTCTGAGACGGGTTACCATTAGTAGCTATAGATTACTTTTCACCTTAAACCTTTATAGCAGAACAAACCAGACGAGTGAGACGACATTTGAAAGACAGACTGACCTTGTCCGAGGAACACTTCATCAGCAGTGAGATTCAGCTCTGAGATCAATTCATTTGCAACCTGCAGACAAATACACTCACCACATCAATAGCACCTTCTTTCCACAACAACAACAGTGACTTGAGTAGTTTTTTAACAGCACCCGAGACCATACAATACGCCAATTCTGCAAAGATAAAAAAAATTTTTTTCAAGAAGCCCAATTCAGTTGATTTAATTGGGTTTTGGTTTTTGTGTTTTTCTTTAGGCCCAACCTAAACCTTAGTTGAGTCTTTTGGTTGATGCATCCGAGTTTTTCCTTGATGCGAAGAGCACAGAATATATCAAAAAATTTGCAAATTCATAGATTTCTTAAATTTTTAAATTCCATTTTTAATTCGTTCTGTTCTCACCCATCTCAGAGAGCAAATGTTGTATTTTCAACTTGAATCAGTCGTCCGATGTTGAATACTCTATTCATAACAGCTTTTTACCTGTTGTACGAGAAGTTGTGGATTTAGGTGTCACACTGAATCACAGTCTCAGTCTTTCCCAGCACATTGCCAAGCTATCAGTCAAAGGCCACAGAGTGGCAAATTTGATATCAAAATGTTTTCTTTCAAGAGACGTTAATAGCTTAGTAAAAGCTTTCATAACATATGTTCGCCCACGTTTAGAGTATTGTTCCGTCGCTTGGAATCCGTCATTAAAGAAAGATATTGAAAGTTTAGAAAAAGTTCAGCGGCGCTTCACAAAGCGCCTCCCAGGTCTACAGCATCTTACTTATTGTCAGCGGTTAAATAAGCTCCAGTTAGAAAGTTTGGAACTTCGCCGACTTCGATTGGACTTGATATTTGCTTACAAACTAGTATTTGGATTGACTGATCTCAACCTAAATGAATTTTTTAAACTACGTACTGACTATGGACATCGTGGACATAAATATAAA
>Ga0209367_1011805_pt1 | contig 11536 bp, 11 predicted proteins | sample WorMetLIZISLAND2_FD_187412 | JGI IMG/M metagenome (GOLD analysis project Ga0209367, IMG submission 187412) | Marine gutless worms symbiont microbial communities from Max Planck institute for Marine Microbiology, Germany - Olavius geniculatus... ... | reverse complement strand
GTTACATCCCGAGATGGTTTACCTGCCCACAGGCAGTCACCCATCGCAGTATTAACCGGGCCCGGCGTACAGTAACTTCGCTGATTGGATCAGACGCGTTACCACTACACCACGCCGAATGCCTGATGAAACAGATGGAAAATAGATCTTAACAGCTTCCTCCACAGGAAACTGGAGTAGACCACTGGGACGTCCTCGTATTACATGGATGAAAATCATTCAGCAGGATCTGAAATCCAGCGACCTCAAAATGGACGACGCAGCTGACCTGGCTCAGAACCGTCCACTCTGGAGATTGATGTCTACGTTCGGTGCTACGCGCTCTTAGCGGTGCTTGCCAGAAATGATGATGACGATGATGATGTTCTGTTATCTTGAGCTGTATTGTGAGCTGATGACGGTGGCTGTGCTGGGCAGGTACTGAAGAATGCGGACGATCATTTCGAAATCAGCTCTGGACACTGGGTCACTGTCACTAGTTCCACCGGCAAACAGGATTTCGATCTTACCATTGCAAGTCTGTCGTAGCTGTGTTTGTATAGTTAGTAGATATCCAGTGACTGATGCTGTTGTGCATGTGAATTGCTGGAAAGACGTCTTGCTTGCAAACAACCATTCTTCAACAGTTGCTGAGCATTCCACTTTGACGACTTGTCATATCGGTAGCCAGTGGTGACTGTTTTTAAGAGAGTTGGGCAATTGGGCAGTTTTCAGATTTCATTTAAGTTTCACTCTGAATGTCTGCTGTTTGTTGAACAGTCTGGCATCTAAAGAAATTTTGCAACTTTTGATTCTTTTCTTTTTTTGATTTAGTTGAACAAAAATGCACGAAGTATTAACATGGTTACATAGTGCATTCTATTGTTACTTCTGGAGCTACAGAGATCAACAGTTAGTCATGTGGTTACCAGTATTTTTTTTAGAATTTCAACTGCTATATTTTAAATACCATTTTTATCTATAAATTTTAAATTTTAAAACTCAACTTATGTCAATAAAGTAGATACAGTTACAACCTGACAAGCATCCAAAATCATCTCGATCATTTTTTTCAAAAGAAGTCAGTGTTTTTGTCTCTCTGCAAGACTGGCACTGGCCAATGGCCATCACCCAGCAGTTGTATCTTGATGCGCATGTGAGTTCATGAAAAATTTGCTAAACCAGAAACTGGATTCATTCAAGCTTTTGATCATTATTAACGATTAATTAATTTTTTGTAAATATAGTTTTTTAGAATTTTTAGAATAGGTACCAGCTGAACTTACTTAAGCCCAAATTCCATTACGCCGATTTTCACCGAAACTTCCCTGCGGTGAAAGTCGCCGACACAAATCACGAAAGTCGCGGACACAAACCATCTCAACATGTCGAGATGTTTGTGACAAAGTCCGTGACCAACCCGTTTGTGTCGCTCTAATGGAATTTAGCCCGTTACAATGCACGGGGAAATTTGGCGACAAAGTCGGTGACAAACGGACACAAATCATGAAAGTCGGCAACGTGACTTGTGTTGCGGACTTTCATGATTCGTGTCCGTGACACGTCCGCGACTTTGTTGGGAACTTGTCCTGGACTTTGTCGCAAAGTTGGCATAATGGAATTTGGGCTTTACTAATCTATTTGTGTTAATATATTTAGTTATGGTTGTTGTTGTCTGTTAGAGCGTAGTGCTGATCTACAGCCTGGTTTAGTCGTGCCGGCGTTGGTTATTGGAGTCGTAAAAACTCGCGGCTTGCAGCTACAGCTGCCGTGTCACCAGGTAGGTGATGCACATTTCACCGACCTCCTCGACGCGTACAAGGATCATCCAGAGTCCAGGTACCAGCTGAACCAGTTTGTCCAGTGCTGCATCGTGTCAGAGTTGGCGGGTGTCAGACGCAAGTGGGCAGTGTCGCTTCGGCCTTCCAGGTGTGCAATTGTTGTTCTCAATAACATTTTGGGGTCACGTGACATCAACGGTCACATGACCATTGGACTCGGCATATGTGTTTTCCTATTAGTGGTCCATTGTAGCCAAGCGTCTATCTTGCACCGTTACAGAGATATGGGGCCCCAAAGCTATTGGGGTCACGACCTTGACCTTTTGGGGTCACGTGACGTCATCGATCACGTGACCATCGGACTCGGCGTGGGCACTTTCCTATTGGTGGTCAATGATGACCATGCGTCATGCACGGACACGGAGATACGGAGCTTCAAACATGGGCCTTTTGCATAACGATGTCGTAACTTTGGTCTGGGGCTAAATCTGAGTTATGACGGACTAACTCGTTAAGTTGGTATAATAACGTTGATTATCACTAGTTTGGGCGTAAACGAGGGACGAAAGTTAGTTTTTCTTGCGACCAGGCGTAATTGGTTTGGTCTGGCAGAAAATAAATTTGTAAACGACCAAATTATAATATTGTAATATAATAGCAGCACTTTCTATTACATTCTGCGTCATACATCACTTATGGCTAGCCATTGTGTCTTGCTGACACAATTCTAGTACTATAAGTCAAGGAATGTAACATTTATTGCCCGATTTTGTCGCACATTTTTTGCGTCGCACATATATATTGCATGTGTTGCTGTAATTAGCCTTTTGTATAGGCCACATACGTCATGAAACGTTAAACGTTAACGTAAACGTTATTTAAACGTTAGTTGGCTCTGAGAATGTTCTGGAAAACTGTTTTGATACTTCTGGATAGTTCTGGTAAAGTCCTAGAACTTTGTCAGTAAAATTGTGGGAACACTCGTAATATGTTATAGCGTCGTGTGAAACTGCCTTGTGAACTACACCCGGTACTGTATTCTGTAGCATTTTGTGTCCATCACACATTACTTACGTTGGGTTTGCGATATAGAATGTTAACTTTTACGATGGGTTGCTGCTGTAGTTCAGAGCTGGTATCTCTTAAATGTCTGTCAGCATGTTGCTCGATCTTGGAACCAACCGTATGCCTAGTTAATAGTGATGATGCGCTGATTAGTTTCTTGGCACCATTTGCCAGTATCAGTTTCCGGCACCAGTTTTCAGCATGAAGCTAAACACTTTGAATATAGCACCAGCAACCACCATAAAGTATGAAACGCTGACCAGTTATCAATATCAGTCGACCATTACTGACAACTTGTGTCAGAAAACTGTCCAGTGTGTCATCGCTGTAAGGAGTGCCTGAGTGATCATAATTATACAGAGCGCACCCAGCAGCTTGCTAAGCGGTGCTATTATGCTGACAGTTGCCAGTTCTGGCAATAATGGGAACATTGTAAAACTACTACTGAACTGCAACTGGAACTGAGGTGTGGCGGCGCTACATGGCAGCCACGTTTTCTGCATGTCCGACATATTTGTATGAATACTGCGACGGTATGCGTTTCAACACCGTTGTCTATAAAAAATGTGGCACTTTTATTTTGTGAATAGTTTTGTGAAACTTTGGCCAATTTTAGTAATTTTTGGCACGCAGTATCAGGAAAGAACTTGCCATTTGTTTGTTGCATGTAGGGTTGGTCGATCATCCGGGGATGTGGCTGACAAGGAAGTAATGAGTTTGTCTGATCTGAGCATCGGTGACGTACGACGTGGTTACGTTGTCAGTGCTGGCAGCGTTGGCGTTCTTGTCAGGTCAACAGTAGTTGTAATAGTAGTAGTTGTTGTTGTTGTTGTAGCAGCAGCAGCAGTAGATGTTCTTGTCAGGTTAGCATCACAACCAATGGTCGGCAGTTGTATAAAACCGTCAAAACATGCTTTCGTCATATTTATTGGCAAGCGGCCTGGTGAAATTGGCCACTTTCTGCTGCTTTAAAAGCCAGGTTGCACGAAAACGTGATATTGGCAAAATATGTGTAGAATGTAGCACTAATTAATAATATGCTGATCGAGTGAAATGAAAACATCGCTTTGAAGTGATTTTCAGAGAAATATGTGCCAGCCGAATGCACCCGAACATGCAAGAGTAACTGATGTCACGTTCAGGACGCTTTGTTGACAAACTAACGTTCACGTTGAAACATAGTGAATGCGTTGGTTTTACTCAGAATAATGTCAGATTTATAGTACAAGTAATGACGCATAGGTGACATCAGAAATTGCATCATTGTTGATCTGTTCACTACTAGAGGTGTGCAATTAGTAAAAATGTGCTGGAATATTGTGGTTTTTAGTGGGCTAAGTATTGATGAAAAATTTGGCCTTTTTGAGGCTATTTGATCGTAAATTCAGCTGCACTTAACCTCAAAGCAATAAAGCTAGTTAGCAATCCTTCCACGAGTGACGTCACAGTTCCGAAAATGGCGGAAGCCGTGAAAAGGGAAACACGAGTACTTTAAACCTGATTTTTAGGGTATTAAAATGTATTAGCAACCAGAAGATTAATGAATATTGACAAGTTAGCATTTGATTAAGCCCCTCAGCGCTTTGTAACAGTTACATAAAATGATGTGACTTGGACTTTAAATTGCCCCATATTTTTTATTAGTTACATTGGCATGTGGCCGAATCTGAACAATAAGTGTGCATAGTTCATAGTCTGACAGCGCATTGATTGCATACAACATTAAATACATAAAAAATGATTGCATTAAATACATTTAAGACTTACGTTGCTGCCCATCCACAACCAGAATGAGAATCATAAATCTGTTTGGTTAGCTACATCAAGAGTATATGAGAGTAGTAACTCATTTACATGAGTTACGGAAGATGGTGACCTTGGTACAGCTGACTGGGGTTGCCTAGCCGGCCACTGCGCCAGCCTGTGTCTGCAGGCTGCACACGGTGGCCGTGCAGCAGGCGGCTCCGGTTAGTGACGAAAGTGCATTAGAGGCGTGCGCATGCTCGTGACGATGCGCTATTCAAATTGACGACCTTTACCTTTTTACCTTTAGGCCACATAGGCTTAGTTATGCCACCAGTGTTGTCAGTATTTGGTGGATTTCTACTGTTTTAAGAACATTCCTTTCATTCCACATTTGTTCGTTTATTCATGTGCCATTTAAACATAATTATATACTCAGCTAATGCTTTCGATCATTATTGAGTCACGTTCACCAACTATTGCTGAGCCATGGCTTGTGATCAAATTCCAGTATAATTACCATATATTAGTCGTAATCAGTTTTTGGGGGTATTTTTTGACCACTATATCACTTCTTACTGCAAAGCACAGCCGTGGCTCAAATAATAACATAATGATAATGATGATGATGATGATGGACGAATTAACTATAGCGTGTGGCGTTAAGTCCTAAGACTACAAGGACACGTAACAATAAGCCTAAACAGTGAAGTCACGTAATAGTAGTCAGCGCAATGAGACGTTCTTAGTCATGTCTGTAAGACCAGGCAAAAAGTTCGGTTTTCAGTCTGCTGCGGAAAACTTGCAATGACAGAGACGACTGGACCGACTTCGGCAGACTGCTCCAGACCGATGCAGCAGTCACTGGAAAGGTGCGGTCGCCAATGGTATATGATGCATTAATGTTTAAGGTCTGTGTTCATTTTCTGTTTAGTTTTTCATCAGAAGTGGTGGGCAAGGTACAGCACGGCCGACTGTCCAAGTACTTCTTTGATGATCTCGAAGAGGTTTATCCTGCGGGCAAGGTTGTCACTGCCAAGATCCTCAGGTCTCTTGCACTGTCTTGTTATTGTACAATAAATGTGGGTAGTTATTTATCAGCAGTGCCTCGTGGTTGTGGATTGGTTTAGTTGGTAATGTCGTTTGTCGCGTCAACGAAGTTAATCAACGCCAAGCCTGGTTAGTACTTGGATGGGTGACCATTGGCAGGTGGGTAAACCAGCCAGCCACCCAGGTCAACTCAGCCTGGCCATCCCTCCGCGGGTAGGTGCAGTGAGTACCAGCGAAAACTGGGACGTAAACAGGCACACCGCGTGATGCTTTAAAAAACGTAAAGTCCTTCCTGAGCCTTACGTCCCATAGGTCTGCGCTGATCTCCGTTTCCTAAGGCCCTCAGCCATACACCAGTTTTTGCACTGGGAGACCACGGATATGGGGCCAGTGTATCGCGCGGTGTGCCTGTTAACATCCCAGTGGTGAAGCGGTACCAAATCATACTGCTTGGTGAACAGAGGCACGTGTGTGAACAACTTGCCTAAGGTTGTTTCCCGGCAGTGTCTCGGTGCAGAGTCGAACCTGGGCCTCTGAGTTACCTCAGGATTACAAGTCTGACACGTTACCGTTAGACTACCGAGCCACATGCCGATGCGCTAGCCTCGTATCTGTGGTCTCGCAGTGTAAACTGGTGTCTGGCTGAGGTCTAAGGAAATGGAGATCAGCAGCACCCAATTGGCTTTAGGACTCGGGAAGGACTTTACGTTTTTCGGTGCTTTGTCGAGTTTGCCATTGTGGGTCCATGGTATTTGTCATAGATTGCCTGGTGTGCATGGTTTCAAAAAGCAATCGGCAAATTCCTTGCATTTCATGCGAGTTACGTTGGAACGTGTTCATTGCTGTGCGTGGCCTTGAACACATGGGAAGGGACAATTCGATGGTCAATCTGTCTCCGTTCACATAGCATGCTTGATTAAGGTTAAATCGCCTATATCGGCAGTGCTTTTTCACAGCTCTGTGACCGACCGATGCGAACTTTGTTCATCTCCATTTTGATGACCCCTGAGCTGGCATTGAGTGCAAGCAAAGCTCAGTTATATGGGTGAAGGGCCAGACATCTCTTGTGCCAAATTATACTGCTTGGTGAACAGAGGCATATGTGTGTACAACTTGCCCAGCAATTGCCTAGCAGTGGAATGGCCGGGAGTTGAACCAGCGACCTCACGATCACTAGTCTGATGCGCTGCCATTAGACGACCAAGCCACGCTTATTTTTGATGCCCATTGCCAAATTACTATAGCATTGCTTGTTGATGTTTTGTTATTTTTCTGTATTGCAAAACAGCATAAACAAGGAAACGAGTCGTCTTGCGTTATCCCTGCTGGAAACAGACACGGGCGTGCCAGAGAACGTTGCCAAAAAGTTCTGCAAGCGTCTGCGTTGTACGTCGATTGATGCTGCCAGTGATGTGGCTGATGATGCTACGGAGACGGCGTCGAAGAAGTCCGCAAAGAGAAAAGCTGATGCCGACTTGACCGGTGATGACGTTGACCCAAGCGACGTAAAGCGTGCAAAAGTCGAGCCAGTCGGAGCTTTGTCCGAGAAAGTGAAACGGGTGAACAGTATTTAAAACTGTTGAATAATTGTACTTTTTCTCACAACCTTTATTAGTTAAAAGCTTTTGACATTTCAAAATCAGCTAATGCCTTCTTCGGAAATGAGTGTTGACTTTTTTCTGTGAAGTGTCATTTAAGTGGAAATGAGCTGGATCACGGAGAAGGAGCTTGTCATAACTGGATGGCAGAAAGTATGATTCTGTGTCACAGTTCGTACAGCTCATTTCCATCAAAATGACACTTCACGGAGAAGAGTCAACGCTCATTTCTGAAGAAGGCATTAGCTGATTTTGAAACGTCAAAAGTTTTTCACTAATAAAGGTTGTGAGAAAAAGTACAATTTTTTGATAATATGTCTACTGAACAACCAAGTAGTTTATTCAAGAAGGTATTCAGGGTTTTAGTAAGTAGTAAGTAAGTAAATTTAATTTATAAAGCACACAATGTCAGAGAGAAACTCACTGAATCTGAGGCGCTGAGGCTGAGGCGTTTTTTGCACTATGCACTTTTGAAGCAATGGTAAGATTGTAATGTATGTTGTCTTCTTTTTTAAAAATTTTTGTGTGTTTTTATTTGTATTGTACTCACATGCGTTGAGCTTACTATTAAAATAATAAAAAGATTAAAAATATATTGGCCTTGCTTAATATTGAGAAAATTGAATTAATTGACATTAACTTTGAACAGTTAAAGCAGCCGTTGTGACTAACTGTCAAGTTTCGGTTAGAAGTCAGTGAACAAAGTTTAAGTCACTTATGGTATCCGGTTTGCATGTATAGGTAACCAGTTGCGGTAGAATTGTTGTGAATAATTTTTCAAGTAATGTTGTTATTGTTTTCCGAATTAGTTTGTTGTTCTCACGTTGTTACTTATGTCCGTGAAACACAGAATGCCGATGATGTTACGTCTCAAAAGCCTTGTCTATCACTGTCATCGGCATTCACTTGGGATACGACAACGTTTTCCGTCCCGGTGTCAGCGGCACACGCAAGTGACACAGATTCAGATTCAGGCTTCGACAGTCACGACGTACGTCCAGTGCTGCTTGGCATTTTGTCACATTGCATTAAACTTTGCGTACCATAATAAATGCTTTTTGTTAGCTTTTGTCCCAGTAGTCCTGCCACATATGCTGCAAGCAACCTAATTTATGTCAACGCACTACCGTGTGAAACACTTATGCTGCAGATTGTTACATTATGTCGTGATTATTTGTATGAGATTGCTGACCTCTGCATCATCAATTCGACAGAGGGCGCCACATGCTTTAATAATTCTGTGGTATTAAATATTTTACGGTGAAAATATCAGCCAATAAAATAGCTAGCTGATGCATTTAAAACACGTCTATTAATGAGTAAATGTCGTTTAATCAGTCGATTATTGATTCCGCTATCACCCAGTGGCATTCTGTCTAAGCCATGTCCATGTATGCGAGACACACTTTAGGCATAATTTCTGATAATTTGCAAGCGAGTTGTTATACAAACTTATAATTCTGGTAAATAATTCACATTTCAGTGAGATGGAAAATGAATGTACCTTACATATATCAATCATCGTGGCCATTTGTGTGCCAAAAATTATTGAAGTTGGTATTGACTGTTTTTTTGAGACACGTTGTAGACTTGCTGCTTACCGTAACAATAACTGCCAACGTGCTTGTAAGTGGTTTATCGGCCAATAAAAAAGGACGTATTAATAAATTTTTTTGCAACTTTTGGCTGCAGTGCACATTTCAAGACCAAATTGCAACGAAATGGATGGAGATAGGCTAGGACAACCTACAAACAGGAATTGCTATAGGCTGTCATGCGTCTCGTGAGCTTTGCTCCAATTACTTGTGGCAATAGAAACTGGAACGCATTGCAGCTTACACTGTAAGAATATAAAACTGTGCAAATAAGCAAAAAATCGAATCTTCTGCAGCACTCTGCAATGGCTGACTGTTACCACATTGCTTACACTAAGTGCAGCTAGATGATGACGACGATGATGATGAAGGACGAATAAACTTTAGTGTGGCGTTAAGATGCAATAACTATAAGTTATGTAACATGCAATATATGTATGTATTATTGTAACACAAATGCGTTTTGACATTTGTTGCAATAAAGAAATGATTGATTGATTGATTGAACACACTGCTGCTGTCACATTAGCTCGACGACTATGCCTACGATCACCATGGCGTGCCTCAGATTCGGCCACTGGCTGACATTGTGCACTTTAAATATGCACATACTTACTTACTTTCTTACTTACTTAAATTTCAGCGGTGGCGGCGGCGGCGGCCGATAATTTCAGCTGGTTTGGCGGCACGCCGTCTGTTTTTTTTCAGTGGACGATTCCAGCTGGCAGCGTCAGTGCCAGTCGGTGGTTTTACCCGTTACCTGCGGAGTTGATTTGTTTGGTGAAAAGCCTGGAAATAACCGAAATTGCTCCAGTGCTGTTTGTTACGTGATGCAGAGTAACAAACTGTAGAGATGTTCCGATTATTCAGGTTTTAGATGTTTAAATGTGTACAGAAATCAGCCAAACGAAAGAAGCGAAAGTCAGGACACAGCAAAGAAGATGAAAAGAAATTATTTGAAGTATTTTCTTTGCTATTTCTTCTATTGCAGTTAGTTAAAATCATGTTTTGATTCTTCATGTTTTTTTCTACTGTTGATCATGCCATGAGATGGGCGTCCCTTCATTATGCCAAGTCGAATGGTCACGTGACCGATGACGTCACGTGACCCCAAAAGGAGTCGTGACCCCATTATCTTTGAGGCACCATATCTTCGTAACGGTGCAAGATAGACGCATGATCACAATGGACCACCTATAGGAAGTCACCCACCCCGAGTCAAATGGTCACATGATCGGTTTGGGTCACATTATTGCTTTTTAACTCACAAATTCACAATTGAATTTGCTAATAAAACAGCAAATATTAAATATAAAAAACTACTCAGTTTACATTACTGTGTAAGTGTGACCAAGTCTCACATCCATAACAGCAGAAATCATTTTGCTAGGACACAGAGTGATAGAATGACGAACTGGCTGCCCTTACAAACCATGTGACGTGACCCCATTTAACCTTTTCCACTCCAGCAACTAATAAACGTAGTCAATGCAAATGCGATACAAATGTTTTCCAGCTGATTAAATGTACTGCTGGTCCGTAGATAAAGAGTTGAATTTGAAACAAAATTGAATCTAGTCGTCAAAAAGAAATTCAACTTTGTTTCCAAAAAATCAAGTAACAACAAAAAAAATCTATTGAATTAATGTGCACAACGGTAGTTGCCTAAAGTGGAACTAAATCTCTTCCCGCTCTTAACAGCCGTTAATGGCAGAATAGATGTCAACTGACTCAGTTGCTTGGCATACATGTATCTAAGCCAAAAGTGGGTTGAATACAGTTCAACAGCCATGTTTGAGCAGTGTTTCAATAATATGAGCAAGTTTCCTTAAACGGAACATACTCAGCATTTTATTCCAATTAGGGAAACTATATCTGTTCCATTCAGCGCAATTTAAACAAATTTTACAAATCACTGTGCAGCAGCACAGCCGTACGGTTGTTTACATCACACTATCGCTCATACACCCGACATCGATAAACATCCAGTGTGCACAGCATTAGCGGCTACGAAGTCACTTCACAAATACGGCGTGTGCCATCCTCACTACTGGTGCTGCATTTAAGGTCGTATGCCCATCAATCAAAAATCAAAAATCGTAATTAACTGCAAATCGAGTCAATAACAGACACTATACTTACCTAAAATCGAAAGCGAAACCACTGTGGAGTACTAATTACTCCTCACTTTCAGTCAGCAGCTTATAGATTTCAAGTAAGTAAAGTGTTCCAATCAAGGAACCGTTCCAATTCAGGCAACTCTCCGCTATTGGCTTACGGAATAATGCAGGGTGGATAACGTTAAATGGGGTCACGTCACATGGTTTGTAAGGGCAGCCAGTTTGTCGTGCTATCACTCTTGTGTCCTAGTAAAATGATTTCTGCTGTTTTGGATGTATGACTTGGTCACCCTTACACAGTAATGTAAACTGGTAAGTTTTTTTATAGGCCCTATTTAATACATTATAGAAACCTGAAAAGAATGCAAACCAATTGTATAATATGAGTATAGGTTGGTTTAAATGCTGCAGTCAGTAGTTATACAGAGCTCGGGCAGTAACAAAGATAACATTTTTATTAATTGAATTTCATTCTTTAGAAATTCGCTAGCAAAACAACAGTTAAAAGTGCTGTAAAAGTTGTAGTAGAAGTAATAGTACAGCTGTAGTAGTAGTAGTAGTAGTAGTAGTAGTAGTAGTAGTAGTAGTAGTAGTAGTAGTAGTTG
>Ga0209367_1011804_pt1 | contig 11537 bp, 6 predicted proteins | sample WorMetLIZISLAND2_FD_187412 | JGI IMG/M metagenome (GOLD analysis project Ga0209367, IMG submission 187412) | Marine gutless worms symbiont microbial communities from Max Planck institute for Marine Microbiology, Germany - Olavius geniculatus... ... | reverse complement strand
GCGGTAGACATTGACACCATTTGCCAACAGCACGTTCAGTAACTGCATGACTCAAGCGGCCCACTCGCTGTTGATGTATCATTTCAGTTTGTCGACTTACCAGTACAGTTTTAAAATAAAGACGAAACAACAGATTTTCAGTGATTCTGTGGTTACAGTAATTTTCTGAGCTGACGCATGCACTACCCGGTAGGAATTCATCGATCCCAACTTCCTTCCCTGCCTACTTTCGATGAGCAAAAGCATGCAATGCTTTGCGCATCTTACCTATCATCTAGGCGTCCGTCTGTCTGTCCATTTGTCACACTATGCACCCTATCAAACCGGTGCAATGTAAGATCACAGAATCTTCACTGTGAGCTGCCCCCAAAACTGTAGTTTTTTGTGACAAAATTTTGTGGGTTCCCCTCAAACGAGGGCAAGAAAAAAGGTACCCCACAAAAGTCTTCATTTTACCGCTACTAGCTCGTCAAGCATGAAAAAGGTTACAAATAAACACAAACATGCTGCTCATCATCACTGGTGACAAGCTTTTTAGGGGTAATAACATCGATGACCTTGAATGACCTTAAACACCCAAAATAGAGGTTTTTAGTAAACTTTTGGTGATCTCGAGCTGTAACATACATTAAAAGAAGTAATTGAGCTAAAATAGCTAAAGATGGACCAAGACTACCTGCATATGATATTTTCAGCACTAAACTAGATTTAGCAGTCCAAGTCCCAAACGCCTATGTTCAAGAAGGCCTGTGCAATACGTACATGGGTGTCAAGAAAGGTTACACCCCTGAAAAGTGGTTATTTCATTGCTCTTGGCTTATCCAGCATGGAAATGGTTGCAGATAGGCACAGACATCCTGCTTATCAGAACAAGACAAGCACATGTTGTGGTCACAAACTACAACAACAGCAACGACAACAACAACTACAACTACTAGTACTACTACTACTACTACTAGCACCTCGTTGGTGTCGTCTGACTGGCAGCTGTAGGAGCAGGTGGAACTCAAAAACTCTGTGTCTCCAAACAACACATCTGTCAGACTGTTACACCGCGCTATGGCCTGCGACAACGTCAGCGCTGATCCACCAATCAGAGGCGCCGCCGATGACGATTGACCAATCACGCTTTTGGGGGCGGAGCTATTGTGATAGCCATTGACGAGTGATGACGTCACGTCGTCTACCTCGTCATAAGCTCCGCCCCCATCATAGGCCCCGCCTCCACCTGTGCTGTCCAGCTCATCCTCTTCACTGATGCCTGAGTGAACAGATCAATGAATCAAATAATAATGAATGAATGATAGTATGAATGAATGAGTGAGTGAATGAGTGTGTGAATGAATGAGTGAATAACTGAGTAAACAAAAAACTCAGCTGTCGCTGTGATAGCTGACTGTACTAGGCGTAAGTAATGCCAAAGTGTAGTAAAGTGTGAGTATTAATACATTAATAACCAAATTATGTGTCAAAGAAAAAGAATCCAGTCGAAAATACTACAGAAAAAAACAAAGCCAAGGTGTGTAAAACTTGACTGTCGACTGAGACCAACGTAAATAAGAAACAGTTTGTGACATAGGCCTACTGTAAGTACAGTGACTTCTTATTCAAAGTGATTAATAGCAACTGTTCGTGAGATACGATGTACAGTTTAGCCACTAAAGTGCATACTGATCTTCAAGGTCATCCAAGGTCGATGATTTCCATCTCATGTGGAAGGGCATATGCCACTTCCTATTAGTGATTAACAGTAACCTAGGCACTAACTCTCACTGTTTATCGTGACCATTTCAGAAAAAATTTCTGTAGCTTAATATTTTAGCCCCTCGGGAACTGAGTATTGGGGTTTTTTAAAAATTTAATAAACGAATAAATGAGTGAATGAATAAATCAATAAATGACTGATTAACGAGTGTTTAAGTGAGTAAATGAATCAGCGAGTGAATGAGTAAATTAACGAAAAAAGTGAGAAAGTGAACGTTAAACGTCAACGTATACACATACCAGTGGGTATTTCCAAGACTTTCCTGTCGCCAGAGCCAACGCCTCCAATATGCTCCACTTTGACTAGTGCTGTTTTCTCAATGTAGTCAGTTCCATCTGTCACCACCGGGTCTGTCACAATTACACACAAAATGCTAAAGAGTTAAAGCGTGTGTACAACAGGATGGGTCATTGTGCACTGCCCTTGACCTCAAGGGCACTGAAAAAGACAAAAAAATTGGGACCTTGGCCTTGGCCTCTAATCATTTGTAATGTATGTTCTCGATGCACGGAGTTTTTGGCATTTGTATGATATATCAACTGAAACACTGAGGCTATGTTTGTCTGAGTATTTTTACGTTTCATCAATCATCACAATTTGAATAAGACGAAGTTGGCTTTTCATGCGCAGTATAAAATATTGTCATTCTGACTTTGCTAGTAGACTTGACCTCGTAGACCACTAAGCTACGTGCAGCAGTTCATGAGTTATCATGTAAAACGAGAAAAAGCAAACTGTCGTCACTACCTTCGGGTTGAGTTATTCGCTCAGCACTGAGATGGGCCCAACGTGCAATCTCTTGGAAGCCTTGGTTAACTTCAAGAGAGAAGACCAGTGCAGTTTGCATAAGTCAGCATAATCCATGACATGAGAACCTAGAATGTGATGTACCTCAAAGTACAATAACGATAATTACAATTCTGCAACTACTTTACCGTGTTCAGTGAGGTGGAGTGTTGTTGGGGGTACGGTCAACGCTGGCTGACTGTGTGAACACATTAGTCTTAGCAGCCGCCATGTCTGTGCCACCTGATCAATCCAAACACTCATACATCAATTAACCAATTGACCAATTCGTCAGTTAGTCAGTCAACCAATCAATCTGTAAATCAGTTGGTCGATCGGTTGGTCAGTCAATCCATCCATTTGTCTGTCTGTCAATCCATCTGTCTGACTGCTCATTGGTCAGTTACTGCTTGGTCGGTCGGTCGGTCAATCAGTCGGTGGGTCAATCCATCCGTAGTACACATGTATGCCAGTCTGCTTATCGGGCACAACACTCAACTGAGACGGCGGTCCTCAAAGTCCTGTTGGACATTTTGACTGCTGCTGATCGCAGCGACCTGTTGATGCTAACACTGCTCGACCTGTCTGCCGCATTTGATACTGTTGATCACCCAATCTTACAGCGTCATTTGATGACTTCCCACAGCGTCAACGGTGTCGTTCACTCGTGGATCAGTTCGTACCTCGCCAACCGCACTCAGTACGTCCGCTTTCCTGGATCCAGGTCGACTCCACTTCCACTACCGATGTTGTGTGGAGTCCCACAGGAGTCGATCCTGGGGCCGATATGCTTTCTTCTATATACAGCAGATCTGGTACAGCTGGTGGAATCCTTTGAACTGTATCCACACTTATACGCTGATGACACCCAGATCTACGGCTTCTGTCGACCCGGGGACACCGACAGCCTACGGAAACGTGTTGCTGACTGTGTCCCTGCCATCGCTGATTGGATGCGTTCCAATCGACTTCAGCTCAATGCATCCAAGACGGAAGTACTGTGGTGCGCTTCAGCCCATCGACAAAGTCAGCTACCTTCCGATCCGTTGGCTGTTGGTTCTGATCTTGTGTCACTTGTCAGATGCGTGCGCGATCTCGGTATTTTCATTGACGCTGACCCGACGATGCATACCCAAGTCAGTCAGACATGTTCGAAGTGTTTTGCTGCCCTTCGACAACTACGAAGCATATGTTGATCTGTGTCAAACGACATGATGCAGTCGCTCATCGGCGCTGGTGTTTTCCAGGCTTGAATACGGCTCCGCAACTCTTGCCGGCCTTCCGAAGCAACTCATGGACATGCTTCAGTCTGTGCAAAACGCCGCTGCACGGCTGATCTTCAAAGGTTGTCGTCAGGACCACATTCAGCCGTACTGCGCGGATTACACTAGCTTCAAATGCCAGAATGCATTTCGTTCCGGCTGGCAGTTCTAGTGTATCGCTGCCTCCACGGCTCTGCACCTGGCTACCTGGCCTCAGATCTTCAGCACAAGTCACACCTCAACGCACGTCGACGACTGCGCTCTTCGACTACATCAGCGCTGGTCGCTCCACGCACTGTGCATTCTACCACTGGTGACCGCAACTTTCCAACAACTGCTGCACCGGTCTGGAACAGTTTGCCGGAGTCAGTCCGGTTATCGCCGTCATTGCAAGTTTTCCACAGCAGACTGAAAACCGAACTTTTTGCCCGGTCTTACAGACATGACTAAGAATGTCTCATTGCACTGACTACTATTACGTGACTTCACTATTTAAGCTTATTGTTACATGTCCTTGTAGTCTTACGTCTTAACGCCACGCTATAGTTTATTCGTCCTTCATCATCATCATCAATAAAACCAGTTACAGAAAAACCCGACCAATAAGAGCAACACAATAAAAAGTACAAAATAAATGCAATTATGTGCAAGTATAGCCAAGTAACAAAATATAGAAACAGAAGTCAGACAACTGTGTAAGTGTATAGCTGCAGTAATAGACAACATCATGGTCCTAATGGTCCTAAAACTTCTCGTACCACTATCAACACCACTACTACTATTACTACCATTACTAATACTAATATACCTGTGTCCGACCGAGGGCACTAGCTATGCCAGCATTGTGTTCACACAGCGATCGCGTTGACTCGCCAGACAGCCGGTAGTCCCGTGCACTGCGTATGAACCAGTCCATGGACAGTGCTCGCAAGTCGTAATTGTTGTCGCTGTTGTTGTCACCGTTGTCATCGTCGTCGTTGTTGTTGTTGTAGACACACATGTGGCTAGACATTGTCACGGCAGGGTCATCCATCGGTCGACGAATGAAAGTACGTGCCATCCGAGGCAGCGTGTTAGTGTGGCCACCGCCACGACCTACGACAAGTAGTAGTTGTAGTATTAGCAGTAATAGTGGTAGTAGTAGTCAAAAGTCATAGTAGCAGTAGTAGTATTTGTAGTATCCTGGGAAATGTGTTAGCCCATCCACTGCTAATGTACCATCACAAACGTAATAACATAGCACGATCTTCATTCTTCAAGGTCTACTCACAGCTAAGTACTGCCCGTGCATGGCTGCAATCGCTTCCGGGGGCAGTAATTGTGGTGCCATCTAGCAAACGATATTTTGTGAATCCGTGCCAACTGGTTCAAGCAGTATCGTGCAAATTAGTGCCTGAGATGATTTCAGATGATTGCCTTGTCTCTAAAATTACGGAGTTTTTAATTATATGACAATAATCACGATTTTAAAAATAAAAATTATGCTGCAGTGTAAAACATTTAAAGATTAATTGCCTTAATTTTTTCAGCTCTACTAATCAAGCCATTGCAAACTACCTCCACCACCCAGGCCCGTCGAGAGCCACAGCGAAGCCAAAGGAAATATTCTCTGAAGAAATTTTTAATTTTTCTTTTTAAAATGGCATATTCTGGTGTAATATATATTTCTGAGTGACAGTGGGGACACCAAACATTGTGGAACCTGGGGTAACTTACCCGCCCTACCCCGTCTCTCGACAAGCATTAAACCACCGTGGCTGCTGCTTCTGCTATCTACTACTACTACTACTACTAAACTACTGACCAGTGGCTAGCCTGTTGTTGAAGGCATGCGCCACGTGACCCGCAGGACCAATGCTGACTGCGACGGGACTCACTTTGGTCAAAGGCTCATCCGCTGAACTGAAATCATGTAAACACAGACAGCCATCCTTGCCCGACGTCAGGACAGAGCCACAACCTTTCCACGCTATACCTATACAAACAGAGACAGAGAAAACTAAAGACATACACAGACACAGACAGACAGACAGACAGATGGGCAGAGAGATAAACATAGACAAAGTGCATCAGCAAGTCAGAAAAAACAGTAGTTTACCGAACATGTGCTGGTTTCCTTGAACCTAAAACAGTAGTTTACCAAACACGTTTGTCAACTGGTACGAGGGTCGTTCCATAAATAAGTTACAAAACAGCGTCATATTGTTAGTTTTCCAAATATGAAAAATCCGAAATATACACTTTGTAAAAAATTTTATTTTTAACATATAAACAAATTTTTTAATGACATTGTGACGTCATCTGTTCATAGAACAGTATATCTGTGTATTATTTGCACCAAACGTAATCCATCATAAGTTACAAGTGACAAATACCATAGGAATGAAAAAATGTACAAATTCGACAAGTTAAATGTCACCTCTTTAAATGTTAGACATTAGTGTTTCATTTATCAACATATCGTCCGAGTTCAACCAAACATTTTGTCGCAGGTGTCAACAAGTTTCTGAATGCCCGGTACAAAGAACGATGCTGGCTGCTGTCCGAGCCACTGACGAACGACTGATTGCACCTTGGTATCTGATGCAAATTTGTGTCCACCTAGCATTTTCTTACACCAAATGTGTATTCTTGACTTCGTAAAACACTTATCACAGTGCAGCACAGTAGTGTTGACACTGTTGTTGAATTATATACTAAATGCATATTGGAGTAAATCTAATTTGCATTAAGTGTTTTAATCACAAAGAAACGAATAACGACACAGTGTTCTTTACGGGTCAATTTCAGTGGCAACGTCACCGTATTTAATGTTGATAAATGATGTCACAGTGAAGTCATCAAAATAAAACTCACAGGCACTAACCGGAATTAAAGTTCCTACAAAACACAAATTTCAAATTTTTTTTATATTTGGAAAACTAACAGAATGACGTTGTTTTGTAACTGAATTATGAAACGACCCTCGTAAAAACGTCCTTGTTGATGACACTGATGAATGTCCCAGACAACAACAATGATTACTAACACTACGACAGTACCACTACCACTACCAAAACTACTACTACTACTACTACTACTACTACTACTACTAGACCTGTGACCACATCTTTGTGTCGGCTGAAGACTGCTACGGGAATGTAAGGCCGACGAATGTCCCAAACATTTAGACTGAAGTCCAGTAGCTGTGCACAGCTAGAGAGATGATAGGTCCACTGCGGGCGCCATTTAACACGAGCTGTGGAGGCGATGGATTGAACTGTGTAGACTGGGGTGTCAGTGTGTCGTGGATCAGCCACTGAGTCAAATATCTAAACAAAACAACGACTATCAAAAGTGCGTAAGCTACTACACAAAGTTTTGATTTTGACACTCCAACCACTAGACCACTTGCGGCTAAGCTTACAGTTTTACAGAGCTCAGTGATGTGTCCTATAAACCACATTACACATCCTGCCCATCCGTCCATCCAACCAGACTCATGACCTTCATCTGTCCCATTGCTATAGCACAGCATGGGACAGATTATAAAATCACTTTGTGTCACACTATCGTTCTGTCTGAATGCACTCCTACGGCTGCAATTTTGATTCAATTTTGCACAGTGATTTGAGGCCTGAAGCAAGATCGAGTGTGTTTGGGATAAAAATCTGATGACTCTTCATTTTACCCCAATTTGTAACCCCCGCAATGCATTTTCAATGAAAAGGTTCTTGTACCATGTGAAAAAATCCTGTGAGTTTATATTAGCATTTAATAGCTCAAAAAGTGTGTCTCAGCGGCCGCTATAGGCATAAAAAATAACTGAATCTCCTAATTTGAGCCCTAGGCCCACAAAATTGTGATCAATGCATATTCAATGGAAATAGGCCTAAGCCAATCACACAAACGATTAATGTTTTGCAACATAAAGTCGCTTCTGTGCAGATTATTTCAACAAAATGGCTGAATTAGTATTTGTTACATTGTTTAATTAACATACGTGTATAAAATAACCTAACAAAATGCCAGAAATTTGAGACACTAAACGATTTTATACACACCTAGATGTGTCAATCTTAAAAAGTTATACATGTATTCGCTAAATGGAGCAACCTGTGTAAGCATCATTTTTTTATACATTAAATTTGTTTAGCTTTGGTGTACTGATATTGTAAATTTACATATGCAGGCCAATATTTTGAGTTGTTAACACAAATCCGAATATCTTTAGCTTCAGCTCAAAAATAAATTTGAACTAATGCTCATGAGACGCATAAAAGCCTATAGCAGTTCCTGGTCGCAAATTGCTGTAGTCTATCTAAAGCCATTTCATCTCAATTCACCCTTGAAGTGCACGACACAGCCAAAGATTGCAAAAAAACAATAAAACTCTATTTTGGGAGTTCAGGGTCTTTCAAAGTCATCAATGTTGATAAGACTAAAAAGCTCGTCACTAGGGCTTGTTATGGTAGGCAGCATATCCCTGATGATCTGCAACCGTTTTCATGGTAGACTGGCCAACAACGGTAAAATAACAACTTTTAGGGGCACCACTCTTTGATGCCCTCATGCGCAGGTTTCCTTGAACCTAGAAGTTCGAGACTTAAACCGTTGAAATCCATGTTCAATGCTGAAAATTTCGTATGCAGCTTGTCTTGGTCTATCTGTAGTGATTTTGGCGCAATTCGCTCTTGAAATGTGTCTCGCAGCCCCAAACTGTCAAAAACTCCATTAAAACCCCTATTTTAATGTTCAAGGTCATACAAGGTCATTGCTCTCGATGGCAACTGAAAGCCCGTGAACGCCTTCCTATTAGTGATTAATAGTAACCTAGGCCTTATCTCTCACTGTTTCTGAGATACAGCAACTTATTGGAAAAAACATTGCAAATTTTCCCTACTCCCCTTTCATTTAGTGCCCTTGCTCAGGGTGACCCCTTTTGAATTTATGGAAAAGCTTTACAGATCCTGAAACTAGAGTCTTCCAGACAGCTGGCGATGAAGATCTGGATCATTTAGTGATTCTAGCTGGCATCATTTTTGACTGAACCACCTGTGTGACAGATGGACAGACAAACAGAATTGAGATGACTAAGACGCGCTATAGCAGTTCCTGCTTTCGTGTGTAATAAAATACAGTCAAACATTTTGTGACTCAGCTTTTGCAGCTTTGGCTTCGGTTGCCAGGTATACTCCTGGTACAGTCATTATCAAGCGTTAATACTCGAATGGGTAACTGTCTGTGGACAGGTAAACCATCTAGGTATATAACCAAGACCGTAGGTCTCAGATGGGTTTCACATGAACAGCAGCTGTACCATTCAACATAATTACCCGAATCATTTTGTCTCGTCCCCCGGTAGCGAGCCAGCGTTCAGTTGGATGCCAATCGACGCTGAACACAGGTCCATAGTGCGCAGAGAAACGCTGCAACCTCCGGCCTGGTACCCGTGTATCCCACATCTGCATGTGTAACACAACAACCAACACGTCTCTACTGCTATTACTACTACTACTATCACTACATAAGTGAGTAAGTTAGGCAAATAATTTGTACAGAGCACCAAGTCAACAAAAAAGTGAGAAATTCACCGCATCAGAGGCACAAAAAGTGGAGTAAGAGACTGACTAAGTACACATTGCACCAACGTCGTTCACGATCTCAGTTCAGCTGAACCTAGATCAAAAGCTGAACCGAGTTCACGTTGAATTACGTTGCACCAAGTTGAACTCAGATCAGCTGATCCCGTTCAGTTGAATGGCCATGGTTATACCGTGGATGACGTTGATTGGTCAAGTGACACACGGCCTGTAGACCAACTACAGTGACGTCACAATCACACGCAATGCTTGCGAAACAGTCAAGTATCAGTTGGCTGTAATTTGAGTGTTTACAGTAACTACGGCATAACAACGACGCATCGGCACACTAGAATGCTGTTTATTTATCCATTAATTAACTTATCCAGCAAATAGACTACAGGAAACAGATATAGCACAAGTCTAATATATCTAGATCACAAGCATAATTGAATCAGATGCCTTATAAATCGATATGAATAAGTTTTTGTCGCTGTGACTAGGGTTCGATCATATGTTTACTGTAGCAATGAAATATCAACACTGAAAAATGCGATTTATTCATCTATCTGTTAATTTACTGAGCACAAAGAGAACATAAAACGAATATAGAAGAAATCTAACATATCGAGATCATCAGTATTTTGCATTATAGGTCTTATAATTTGATACGAAAAAGTTTTTTTGGACAAGATAAGATTCGAATCAAATTTTTTGCAGCAATAGTATCCCGGCATTCATCACTTGAACTGAGATCAAAATTTGATCCGTGATCAGACGGTCGTTCAGAATCGAACGGAGATCAACGTCTGAACCGCTTTGATGCAACGCAAATTACGGCTGAACTAGGTTCAAAGTCAAATTTGACCCAAGTTAAAAGTTGAACGACATTGGTGCAACACACCCTAAGATAGTCTTGAAGCCAAAATGTAAAAAAAAATCTAAAACAAAGAAAACAGCATACAGACTTACAGGAAAATTGCAAATGACAAATCAAAGGATGCTACCACTGCAGCTGTTATTGCTACTAAGAATTACAGAGAGTGGCCACAGTTTTGGGTAAGAAAAATTCAAGAGCTTTCCTGGAATTTTTAAAGATTTTCAAGTACCTTATCAAGACCCAGTCAAGCGATATTCTACCAAGTCATGTTAAACGTTTCTGGCATCACACAAAAGACTTTCACACTGCGATCACAATGACTCTGAACAAATGAATTTCAAAGACTTTCAAGACACCTAATTCCAAAATATTCAAAATCCATAAGACATACAAAAAAACAAAAAAAAATTTTTTCAAAAAAATCTTACGAACTTTCAAGAATGTAAGGCCACACTGAAATTGAAAATTACAAAGTCAAACCAGATTTCAAAGCATACTCAAAGAACAAAATTCAAAGACCTTCCACAAACTTTCAAAAATCGTAATTTGCAACTTTTTCAATCACCAAAATTATCGATAAAAAGCCATATTCTAAATGTGATGCCTCAAAATTTGAACTGCAATTAGCCTCTAGACTTTCAGAATTTATCACTTAATGAATTGTGTCTGCTGCTGTAACAGCTGCAGAATGACACATGAGTGTAGTGGGTAAAAAATTTTAAAAGAAAATGTCAAAGTAGTGGTGAAATGCATACGAGCGTTTGCTTCCAAATTGTAATTAAACACTGATATTTCAATATACTAATGATTTAAATTCAAGTAGTTTTCAAGAACTTTCAAATACTTTCAAGCATTTTTAAGAAGCTCATTTTTTTAAAATTCAAGCACTTTTCAAGAATTTCTGAAGCACGTTGTAAACCTATCAGACATACGCGGATGCTGCCATCTTCGCAGGCCGTAGCAAAGTTAACGGCGAGATGAGGGTTGAGTTGCACATCACGCACGGGTGAATCATCTGTGAACACGTGACCAACTGACCGACTACGCACGTCCTGCAGACAGCAACATTAATTCTGGTGGTGGTAGCTGTGGTAGTAGGCCTAATGGCACTAGTAACTAGAAAAGCAATCATAGCTCACAGGTACCTTCGCCAAGTGCTTGTCAGATTGTAATGTAGATTTCACCTACGCGTTTCAAACTATAGTTGCATTTTCCACAGTGACCTAGTTCTACGTGACCTAAAAAACCGTGATTGGATACACTGCCGCTTTGCCAGCGGTTCC
>Ga0209367_1011802_pt1 | contig 11537 bp, 5 predicted proteins | sample WorMetLIZISLAND2_FD_187412 | JGI IMG/M metagenome (GOLD analysis project Ga0209367, IMG submission 187412) | Marine gutless worms symbiont microbial communities from Max Planck institute for Marine Microbiology, Germany - Olavius geniculatus... ... | reverse complement strand
TTCTCGTTCTCGTTCTCGTGGTTCTTGGTCTCGTTCTCGTTCTCGAGATTTTTTTTTGGTCTCGTTCTCGTTCTCGTTCTCGCCATAATCTGGTCTCGTTAACATCTCTGGTTATATTTCACCCATTTGCTACAAAACCCCCGATGGGCGGATCTGCACGAAATTTGGCACAGGGGTCGTCTCGCGGACGTAAACATCTGTTTCAAACTTTTTCTCGATCGGTGCAGGAGACTCAAATCTGCGAGGGGTCGAATTTTGCCATTTTCCGTTGACTTAGCTTGTCGCCAAACACAGGTCGGTGCTACCGCGCGCTTGTGGTTATTCGAACGTCTCCAAGCAGCGAAAAGAGTAAAGTGTACATACGCTGTCGATGATGTGCAGTGTGTCATCTGAGCTGATAACAGCGAAGCCCTCGGCATCGTCGAATGTCACGTTACCCAGGTGTAAAATAAACGCAACCATCACGAACAGATCCTGCAGTTATATTATACGCACATCATGACATAAATCAATCGAGCAATCAATCTACAAAAGTTTTATAGCGCCTCCTAGTCTTCTACTGTCCTACACAATCCTGAACGGCAGCGCTTAACAATTAATACGAAACGAGCAAAATTAACTGAAGTGGTATAAAATGAACTGAAATAAAATGATATAGTTCTACTGTTGCAGTTCGTTGCATTTCTGCCGCTTTAAAGTTTGAACACGTCTCAAAAGCCAAAGCTTTAAAAGACATGGTACAGCGAAACACGCTACATAAAACACGCTATCGTAGGCAATAAGTTAAAAAGTACGACTCTGCTCGAAAACTGTGTTTCTCAAATTTTTTGCAAATGAAAATACGGCGCATCAGCGTAGCTGCGACAGTCGCTAGTTGTATAATGAACAATGATTGATAATATTACGGCACGAACCAGCAGCGTCTAGGATTGAAGAAGTAAGCGGAAAAGCGGGGCAGAAATTTGGCATTTCCCGACAGACACTTCAAATTTCCGACATCATTCTGACAGACAACTGCAAATTTTCGAACAAAGGAGATTATGGGTGCTCAAAATGTTCACGTTTGCCTCAAAAATTTTCGTCAACTTGGAGGTTTTCAGCTCCAAATTGTGCATTTTTTGAGGAAATTTTTTCAACTAGAAGATTGTCCAACAAATTTCCGACAGCCAAAAATTTAGGGAATGAGGACAATTGCAAGCTTTGCTTCACCCCAACGCCACTGTCACGTACCTTCTTTTCGTCAGGTGAAAAGTCGCAGACGTCGAGCGCATGTTGCAGCTCATCGAACAGAAGTTTATCGGCGTCATGGTTGTCGACCGTCCTCTGCCTGCCGTTAGCCACCTGGCGAACAACAACAGCACGATATGAAAGAGCAGTACAGAATAGAACAAACGCTCAAGACATTGCCATGCTTTCAGAGCCGATTACCAACTGATGGACTCTTCCATCGACCCAACATGCTCTGACTGTTGTCAGGCAGCACAACTTTGGAACTCTGGCTACTAGACTGTCTTTAGAGTGTGCCAGTGAAAAAAATAGAAAATCGGTCAATAACTGGCGAAGATATGGACAAAAGTAAAGTGGCACGTTTTTATGGCCCACGGTGTATAATGGAGACCTTCGGAACGGAATAGCGGACCAAAATCGTTCTGAGGACCGCTCCGGCATGCGCGTCATCGTCAACAGCAACAGTCGTAGCAGCATTTTAATTCTGTCAATCAGCAATTCTCTCACGCAAACATACACTCACATCATCACAGTATCAGTCTTACAGTAACTTTTGTTTTCCTCACGCCCGCCCGCGGCGATAGACGAAAAGATGACAGATGACCTGCAGCAACATTGGCATTGATCTATCGTTGGGAAGGAGAAGGAATCATTCCCATTGCCATCTAAACTCCCACTGTCAATTCTCATTAACTATGCGTTTCCATTCTCGAAACTAACCGAATGCAGACTTTACATTGTTAGCAAATTGACGCAAACTACTACTACGATTCGTAGCAAAAACAGAGACCTGTGGCTGTGTGTAGGTGTAATGACTGATGTCCTGCGTCAGCTGTAGTGAGCTCAGCAATGAAGGCTCGGCGCCGTAGATCAACTCGTAGAAGATGTGAAAGTTTTCCTCGCCAGCGGTTTGCCTCACGACGCGCGACTTCTCCAGCAGATAGTTCAATATCACGCCGCCCACCGGCAGACACTGCATTGCAACACAGGCACAGAAACACATGAATACACGGCACACACAGCATACACGAAAAAGTTACAAAAACTCACATAAACATTTTAAGACTTCCGTCTGGCATGCTGTTCACGTTTTTTTTGTATCTTAGATTTCTGTTTTGTATTGTTTGACTGTATTTTATTCTTGTCGGTTTCTGTCTGATGTCTCATTTCTACAGTCTCTTGCATGAGTAAAGATTATCACTAATATTTCACAAAGTAATGTAGCAACATAACGACTTCGCAAGCAGTTTCTTTAGATAAATATGACAAATGGCTGCTGACCATGAAGTCGAACTGGATGTCCATGTACTTGCCGAAACGACTAGAGTTATCATTTCTCAGCGTCTTTGCGTTGCCAAAAGCCTACATTCACATTGCAAATAAGTCAAGATCTGCTTACCATACAGACACGCAGACAGACGAAGTCACGCACAAAGACAAAAACGCACATATTATATTATAATTTATGCATAATTCAGTTCAGTTGCGATCGGTATTTTAGATTGAGACCGCTTAGCTTATACCACGAACTCGCTATGTGCGTCCAAAACACGAGTTTCATTCACAACTCAGCAACTGAATGTAAAGACCCAGACATATCCCTTTAAAAAATTGTTACAAAAATAAATAATAGTAAAAACACACTTGCGTTAAAATATGAACTTACTTAAGTATATCCCAGCTTTCGTTAAAATTTACATAATTTTATTGCGTCTGCTACTGGCCGACCGTTAGGTCGAGTTTTGGGTAAGATATGTGGCCTGTCTATCATCTGTCTGTCATCTGTGCATCCGTAACGCATGTATTGTGGCTAAACGGTAGGCAGTTGAAAAATGGACAATTAGATGAACTGTCAGCCCAAGTGACCTTACTTTACCTTACCTTACCTGCGGGGCGAATACAAGCATCCAGCGCTCAGGCCACTAGGTGCACATTGCGCATCCCCGTAAAGCCAAAGGCAAAAGAAATCTCTCCGAAGTTTTAACAAGCTATAATCAATACGGTAAAGACCTAGATGGTTAAGTCTAGTGAGTGAGATTGCATCACATCTCGCAAGGAGATTAAAGGCTGTCTCTGCCTCCTCCTGTTGACAAAGGGGCCAGCCTAAGTGACAAAAATGTGGAAAAATGTGTTTTATGTCTTACTTTGGTTAAGTAATAATGCTCCCTTGGAGAAAAGTACAATATTTTGCTGGTTCTGTTTTTCCCGGGTAGTGCAGAAACAGACATTGGGTGCGGTGGGAAATCAATGGTCATTTGACGGCCAGTTATGTCCGAAATATTCTTGTCAAAAATTATTAAAATCTGTGGTCTAGTAGTTGGTGTCGACTCGTAAATTTCAGGTTACGGTTTGATTCTCACTGCCAGTCATTTGAAAGCAACCGCTTGCAAGTTGCTAATCTACTGTGTGCTCAGGTCAACTCAGCCTCCTACCCTCAGCAAGATAAGAAATGAGTAGTAACTTACGGGCTACGGACTAAAGCCGTAGTGTAAAATATAAATCTAAAAACAATTTGATATAGCGTTATTGTCACAAAGGTAAGTGTGAATCGGAGTTTGTTCCAGAGAGTACGAGCTGCGACGGAAAAGGAACGAGACGAGAAAGTAGTAGGGGTTGATGAAAGAAGATCGCCTGCGGATGAACGTAAATTTCTGATGCAAATGTAGCAAATGTGTAGTTGATTGAGGCGGTGGTATGTCTGCTAATTGCAAACCCCGCGTCTGGACCGGTTGTTCACTGACGTGAGCAACGGATGGCCGCATAGTGCGCTGTGGTATCGTTACTTCATGCCAATCGGCTGCCACTTCCGAGATTAAAAAGCGCTTTCGGTGACTCATGAAAGCAGGCTATAGCAAGTGCCGGACTTCGTTTAAGTTTTACTTCACGAAAATGTGCCTATGGCATATATAGAACTTACTTCGAGTATGGGGTTGGACTGAAGAAGCTGGTCTTTAACGCGATGTACGTTGACGCTGGCATTGCGCCGCAGCTGCCTGTGAGTGAACCGTCCAGCTGCTCTAGCTGCTGGTGGTGATGACGTCACCGGTGACGTAGGCGATGACGCTGACGACGTGCTGGCGATGTACTGTAGGATCAGTTTGGATGCTTCTGTCTTGCCAGCGCCCGACTCGCCTGATATAAGAACGCATTGATCGGCATGATCACGACGCATTGACCGATAGGCCACGTCGGCCACCGCGTAGCTGTTACACACATGGACGCACATCAGCAACATTAAAGGTTGTGTATGAAATATCCATCGCAGACATACGGAGTTACCTGCCATACAGGATCACAGTTTTACCTGCATGCCATCTGACACAGGCGAACGCGCCCCGCTTTAACCCCAGCCAGACAGACCGGCACTCGATTCACCTACCCAGCAGGGATAGAAGACTGAGTTGACCTTGGTGTTGGTTATATACCAAGATGGTTTACCTGTCCAAAGACAGTCAGCCATCCGAGTAGTAACCACTTGACAGCGACTCGACCAAAAGTCGAGCTCTCGATCGTCATTCAACCGTTACGCCACAAAGCCACATTCATTCAGTTCATAGATGAAAAAACATTTTTTATGTTTTTTTTTCTAAAAGTTTAAAAAACATATTTTAATGTTTTTTTTTTAAATTTTAAAATGTTTTAAAAATACTTTTAATGTCTTTTTTATTTTTTAATGGTTTTTTTTAATTTTTAAAATGTTTTTGTGCTTTTCAATGTCGTGTTTTTTTGTTCTTGTTAAAGCATAAACGTACAAAATTACAAATATAATTTATTTATCATGGAAAAATTGCGGTCAGCTGTTTTTGATTTGTACATTCAGTACATTCCGGTTTTTAGTCTTAACAAATGGTAGGTTTTTGTTTTTAATTATCTGAGTTAGATTTTTTGCATGTATAATGGCGAAAAAAGTAGCCATTGGAAACATCTGCAGTTAATTTTTTTTATCCATGTTTCTTATCATGTTTTTAATAAAAGTTTTAAAAACATATGTTTCTATGATTCAGTTATAGCCAAAGCAGCTACAAAGCACTTGCTCAAAACAGATCCATCCGGAAAAAGCCGGATCTGTCACCGCGAAGTTGAAGCTGCCTGAGAGAGCTGATCGCATTATATAGGCCTACGAAGTTTTGTAAATTAGGCGTCTTATGGAGTTCGAACTTCGAAAATGTGCAATAAAAACAACAGGAGACGGTGACCGTCGACTCCGTTCACAAAAAACGCTACAAATTTACATAGAAGTTGCATTTTGTTGCAGAGGTTTGTTAGCACACACTGCAATAAGCACATCGTTTCACTGTAATTTATATTACGTTATCGTACAATGGCTAAGCGCATGACATACATGTGTGGCGGCAGTTCATAGAAGCTGACGTTGCGGTACTTGTCAATCACGTCTGAGTCGTACAGATGACGTATAGTTCTGTACGGGTTTACTGATACCAGCACTGGACCAATGTACGTCTGTATCACACATCCAAGTAACTGCATACATGTAGGCGCCCAGTACATGACGGCCATGGCCCCGGCGGTCATACACTTGTTGGGGCTCCCCGTAGATCATCTAGTTGCATTGTGGAGTAGCAATAAAAAGCGTAGAAAAAAAGTTGAAAAAGATAATAGCAAAAAGAAAGGAAGAAAAGAAAAGATTGGAATAGACAGGACAGTGTACTGTATCTACCCGGACGGCCGCACAATGTGCCGGCTCTGGGCCGACATCTTATAGGGTGTTTACACGATCCAGCAAACGTCCAGCATTAGCACGTGTATTTTAAATACATTTGCTGAAAGTTTGCTGGACGTTTGCTGGATCGTGTAAACATCCCATTACGTTGTTAGCAACTTAGCATCGCTGCAGCGGCGCATGCGTACTGGCGTGTTTTATTGTTTACACAGAATTAGAAAAAAACTAAACGCGAATGAAAATATAAAAACGCGAAAGAAGTGCTTTGATGTATAAAATCAAAAGAAAATCCAAAACAGCCACGTAACAGTAGAAGCGGACGGATTAGGCAAAAAATAAGAAATATTACTATGCTTCTGTTTTTGTTTTTAACCGGTTGTTTAGTGCTAGATTAAACTGACAGATTGCTGTTTTTACGCTGATTTCATATCATGTCATTAGCATTATTATATCTACAGCACCCGATAACGGAAACCATCTTATCCGATATCAGGTAAATGCAAAATGTATCTAGATGACGAATCTTTGAATCAACGTTGGCAAATTACGCACAAGCTTACTTTTTCTCGACTAGAATATTTAAAAAATGGCCGGTAATCCGTTCAAAGCGTCTAGCAATTTGTCGGCTAGAATGATTCATGACGACTATCACAATCATTGTCAGTTTTTTGAACGTCGTTGATTGATAAAACGTTGAAAAAAATAAACGGTTAATAAACAAGTTTTCTTTCAACGTCGGAATAGAAGTACAACAGACGATATGCGAAATTTGAAATCAGATTCCAACATTTGACTTTTAATATTCATTTTATTCGCTAAGTTTCACCCAAGTTCTGAGGCGCCATGAGTTAATTTAGCAGCGCGGCGCAGTGAGTGAGCATTCGGCGAATTGCAACGCATCGTTGACGCGAAATTGCGCAGTATTGCAGTTCGACTATAATAGGCCTACTGTATGTAGCAATAGTAACTAGTTCTAGTTAAATGCCCCACGCAATTCGTCGTCCGTGTGCGCAAACGTCGTGCATACTTGTAGGCGCCTCTACGAGGTCAGCGGTGCCGTTGATTGAAAAAAATTAAGGGGGAGGTAGTCAGGATGTTGCAACTTTAACGCGACAGTACAGTGTATTAAGGACTTTCACTTTTGCATTCTAATACTGCAAGTGCTGCAACCGGAAAAAAAATTTTCTCGCAAGGCTCCAGTGTGGTGTATGATGTATCTGTCTGTATGTATGAAGAAACTGCGCTTTAAAATGAGCCCAGATACTCACATAAACGAAGTAGTGTAAAATATAAAACAAACGGGTAAAAAATTTCGACCAAAAAATTCCGACAGGCAAAAATTTAAGGGGAATGGTCAGGGACAAATGGCACCCCCTGTTTTTCACGATGCTAGCGCAGCCTGCGGTGCGGAGACGAAAGTCATTTGTGACACATAAAAGACACTCACTCACTCAGGTGTGTCTGTCTGTCCGTCTTGGGGCTCGCTCGTAGCAGCATTATAGCGCTATAATGTCATCGTGGTAGCCTGGTTGGTAGACACCAATGCTGACTATTTATAGCCGGATGTACATAGACCGGTCCGGTCACCGGTCAGCCGCTGAGAAGTTATACCCTGCTGGCTCCACAAGCACTCCTCAATAACTCATCAACCCGGCTCAATGTGTGTTTAAAGTGTGCTTAATGAATGCTTGATGTATGCTTGACCCGACGAGTTTGATCCATCGAGCCAGCTTCATCGTTTAAACGGGGTATTACTAGGCTGGTACACAGTTGTCAGAGCTAGTTATATAGACTATTGCAATGGAAACAGTTTGTAGGTTTAAATATGAAACAACTTGCAGAGTGCTATTACAAGCACGACACGCATGATGCTAAGGGAATTCTGTTTGTCTATCTGTCACACCCTGTAGGCCCCAAGTTTCGTTATACCGGCAATGAGAAGACTGAGAGTGACTAAAGTCATTGATAAACGTTTTCACACTATTCATCGTTTGCATTATTGTTAATCAATTCAATTTTAGCACTCTCTCAAGACTAGACAACGTCCGTAGCCGTAGCCAGAGTAGTAACTTGGTCTTTTAAACGTAACGGAAATCGATACATAAACCAGCGGAACGTTTTATGACGCATGCACTTAGGGCCTTACACGTGAAAAAATAAAAAAAAGACATTGCCGTATAATGATGAAAAATTATATTACATTTTCTCAACTGAAATTTTTACGAACAATTATTTTGCTAAAAGCTTCGTAAAAGTTTTGTTCCGATTCAGCGACGTCAATTTTATGTTAAAATTGTCATAAACAGCTTTATGTAAATTTAAACAGTTTCGTGAAGACATTTTTTGGTTTTCACTGCCCATGTCTAGTGGCGACCTACAGGTGTGACAGATCACACGATGGTCTGCCTGTCGGCTTTTTATCACTCGAGACGATATATCGTCCCTAGCCAAGGGCAGTAAATGCCTCCAGTCAGCCACCGACAAACCATACGCCTACTACTACCCGACACACCCCGTCATACCACGGCCATGGTCATACCCGCAACGAATCATTTATAGCTCCGTGGCAACGCATTAGTTTACGTGTATGCCTATACAGAACAGTAAACATTTCATTATAAGCATGGGCGACAAATGCAAAAAAGTTCAACGGCACAATTCGGCTGCCTGATGAAAACTTAATGAATGAAACAAAATTTACTGCACCACTGGATTTGGTATGGTTTTTTTTTAGCTAAAACGATGGGTTTTTAGAGGGCGCATTATACTTTAAAATTGACTAGCTTTTGAAATTTGATCAACTGTTTTAATGCTTTATCTATTGCCATCTCGATGAAGTTGTTGGTACAGTTGTTCGCATATCGAGAGAACTAAAAGCCAGCAAGTCGAGATAACAGTGTAACAATTTACATGAAGACCTTGTGACAAACTGTTGTTTACATTTTTACATAACAATAATAGCATAACACCGCTGTTGGGTGAGGTGCTTACGTAGATGAGACTTTCGCGGAAGCGTTTGCGCAGATTGTCAACGAATGCTTCTATGTTGCTGAAATCTTCCAGCAAGACGAAGTCTTCAACGCCGACCACGTCTCGCGCCGATAAAGCAGCCTCCATCTGCCAATTAACACAGCTCACCGTCTTGCAACTTTAGTCTGTTATTTTATCCGGCGTCGAATTAAAACAGACATTCTGCAGACAACAGCATACGTCAAAGGTGAAAAAGAAGGTTATCAGTTCATGTGCTGGCGATGTAGCATACAACGTTGACCACCCATGCAGGCGAAGAACTACGTAATAATGACGTCATATAATAAAAATGATACGCTGATGAAAAACTAATTGCAAATGGGTACATCGTAAGGTTGAAAACTCAAGTCAAATACCAAAAGGGCACAACTTTTTTGGCCCACAATGTAGAATCCAACGTAGGTTATATTTTTTATCCCTTTTGACGAGCTGTAGGCGTCTATGGCACGAGTTGTCGTCTGTCTGTCCGTCGTCTGTAACGGATGTATTATGGCTAAACGGTATGTCGTAAAAATTTGTTTTATGAGTAATTAATCCTGTATCTTAAGCTTAAGCAAGCAAAATTTCAGCAATTTAGTTCAAGGCAAACATTTTCAAATTTGGGGTTGAATGGAGGAGGTAGAAAAAATGTGCGCTTTTCAATGGAAAACTAATAATTAACTCTGTACTGTATTACATTGTGTTTCATATTGTATTTTTGTTTATACTGTAGGCCTAAGTCTTACTTCTGTTTACTGTCTGCAATTTGTTCAGGCCTGCATTCTGTCATGCCTACGGTTAATAAACGGATATTGCTTGATTGATTGATTGATTGGTTGAGGTTACTTTTGATTACTAATAGAAAATCGCATCCGCCTTTTAGATGAGATAAAAATCATCAACCTGGGATGACCATGAAGTTCAGTACTACAACAGGAACTGTATAAGATGTAGCACGTCTTCCCGAGCAACAACTGGGTTTCTTAGACTGGGTTTCGTAGACTTTGCTTTTAAGCGGCCTTATAAAGTAAGTTTATACTGCGCACCAAAAGCCAAAAAAATCTTATTCAGACCGTAATAAACTATAAATAAACTATAATAACTATAAATGCTTAAAGAAACATAGTTTCGATGTTTTAGTATGCCTAGATATGTTGTATTTGTAAGCTCATTGCACTGAACACAATCATTACAAGCGACTAAAGGCCCAGGCGTCGAGGCCAAGGCCAAGGCCAAAGCCAAGGCCAAAGCCACGATTTTTTGTTCTCGAGCTGTCCTCGAAGTCGAGGTGAGTCCTCGAGTACTCCATCCCTGATAAACGCTTAGAATTTAAAGCAAGAATTGCCTTCTCACCTGACAAAACTTACCCTGCTACACACGGTTCTAAACTCAGCAGTTGTAGCGGCGACCTATAGGCCTAGTGCCACAGGTCAACATGCCTGCTTGCTTTCGACACCGGCGCGGTCGACAATGACGACAGATAAGGCCCGACGTCTGAAAATAGTCGCCGACAACACTGACGAAAAGGCTAACTGGCCTCAAGAGATACACGTAGGCCTAGGCGCTACGTCTACGCGTGTAGCCTAAACAGTAAACACAAGTCGCTGACAATCACCGTATACAAGTATGCGCTGCGTCTCGAATGATAAAGCCGAAGACACAAGTAAGCCGAACACACAAGAACGGTACTACCACACTATGCAACTGTGCAACGAAAATACGAATTTGTACAAGAAGCCTAGCTGTCGCTAGAGAAGACACGTTACAGCCTATACACTTCCTGTTGCACAACTGACCTTGAAAGTCATTCAACGTCGATGATTTTTATTTTATCTGAAAGAGCGTATGCCAGCCATTTTCTATTAGTGATTAATAGTAACACTAGCCTTATCTATCGCCGTTTCTGAGATATATAGCCAGTTTTCCTTGAAAAACGCACATTTTTACTCCCTCCATTTAACCCCAAATTTGAACATGTTCCCCTTGCACTGCATTTCCTAAATTTTATATGCAAATAGCCTTGGCACAGGGTTAATTACTCTATAAGTTTTTTCCATAAAACCAAACGCTTAGCCATAATACGTCTGTTACATACAAACCGACAGACGGACAGACAGACGGACGACAATCGTGCCATAAACGCGCTATACAGCATAAGTCGAGCCACTTGACATTTTATTACACGACTGATTAGCGAAGTGTTTCAGCTCTTCGCACGCAAAATTTCAGCGATTTAGTTTAAGGAAACATTTTTAGATTTGGGGTTAAACAAAAATGGGATAAAAATTGTCGATTTTCAACAAATAAGTTTCACCATTACGGAGATATGGGGCCTCAAATATAATGGGGTCACGAGTTTGACTTTTTGGGGTCACATGACGTCGTCACGTGACGTCATCGGTCACGTGACCATTCGACTCGTTATGGGCGACTTCCTGTAGGTGGTCCATTGTAACCATTCGTCTATCTTACACCGTTAGGGAGATATGGCGCCTCATAGATAATGGGGTCACGACTTTGACCTTTTGGGGTCACGAGACGTCATCGGTCACGTGACCGTTCGACTCGGCATATGTGGTTTCCTATTGGTGGTCCATTGTGACCATGCGTCTATCTTGCA
>Ga0209367_1011801_pt1 | contig 11538 bp, 6 predicted proteins | sample WorMetLIZISLAND2_FD_187412 | JGI IMG/M metagenome (GOLD analysis project Ga0209367, IMG submission 187412) | Marine gutless worms symbiont microbial communities from Max Planck institute for Marine Microbiology, Germany - Olavius geniculatus... ... | reverse complement strand
ACTTAAAGACCCACTACTTTCAGTCAGCCTTTTCTGCCACCTAGCGTCCATCATCCTATGCGCCCTGATTCTTTCTGAGACTTTGGCGCTTTATAAATCATTTACTTACTTACTTACTTACTTACTTATAAGGCTTCTGCAATGCTAAAGGTTGCTTGCACTCTGGTGGCGTAACAGTTATGACGTTGGACTTACGATTAAGATGTCGTGGGTTCGACTCCAGGTCGGGTCGCTGTCAAGTGGTTACTACCAGGACGGCTAACTGCCTGCGGACAGGTAAACCATATCAGTGTCAACTGAGTCTTCTATCTGTCCGTAGTAGACAAATCGAGTACCTGTGTGGCTGGTGTTAAAGTTGGATGCGGTTACCTGTGTCGGGTGGCAGGTGTGATTCCATATGGCAGTTGCCGCTTTGTAGCTGTGATATGGGTTAACATTAGAAGCTATAGACGACCTTTAACTTGTTTTAACCTTTTTAAACTATCTGCCTTCCGTTCCTCTGTCCGTCAGTCTCATATGGGTTATGGGCTTCTAAGTTCTAGCGCAAAAACAAAAAGGCACTAGAAGTGCAAACGTTCTTTAAAACATAGGCAACTAATAACGCCAATTTTCAGTTTAGAGTGTCAGATATCAAAGTCACCGAACGTATAAAACACACGACTACTAACCACTGTTAGGCCTGGTTTTCTGTCGACGCCTAAGCCCCAGCAGCTGGACGAACTGCCGCATACAGTGCGACGTCGACACTAGACGCCGTCATCTTCGCTTGTCGTCATCTGCTTGTGACAATTACTATCAACTACATTCTGTGGTTCGTAAAAAAGCCCCAACTTTTATACTTTCATATAACTGTATCACATATTAACTGATTTTAAAAAGTTTTTTTACTAGCCAAATTAATCATTAACTTAAAAAACAAAACTAGTTAGATATACCGTCGCATTTTAAACACGTCGTGAAATATAGTCGGCTTTAGAATGCTGAAAGTTACCCTGTGACTCGGTCGTGTTTACAGATGTTTATTTCCCAAAGTAGTGTAGCGACGTAATAGGCCTAAAATGTTTAAAAATCACTTCATTGCAAATTTTACGTAGATTATAATTATCAGTAAAAAAATTTAAAAGGTAAATATTCCGAGCAGTTTTGACAAAAAGTTTACTTTGTATTGGGCCTTCTCAAGTGGCTTGGTAGTATAAAGGTTAGGGCGTTGGACTTGTGATCGTAAGGTCGTTGGTTCAATTCCGGGTCAGGTCACTATCAAGTGGTTACTACTTGGATTGGTGACCCTCTGCGAAAAGATGAACCATTTCGGTATAAAACCAATCATCAAGGTAAACAGAGTACCGACCTCTCTGGCTGGGGTTATGGAGGGACGCGTTCACGTGTCGGATAGCAGGCAACACTGACTGATTTCATATGGCAGGTGACATTCCGTAGCTTTGAGATAGGTTTTCCACAAAGAGCTATACATTTTTTTTTGAAAATCACTCTATATACAAAGTGGGCCATATAAACGTGGCACTATACTTTTGTCCATAACTATCTTCGCCAATTAATAACCGATTTTCTAAATTCTTTCACTGGCACACTCTGCGGACAACTTGCAATAATGTGATTATTATATATCCCACCACACCGTAAATGTGCCTTTACACTACCTTGTGAAACATACATGTAAGCGAACATAATGACAATAACAAACATTTAAGCAAATGAAAAAAAACACTTCAGACCAACATTGCGGTGAATGATCCGTATGACACTAGACTGTGTTAGACCCACACAGTCTGGTGTTGTACAGATCATTCACCGCAATATTGATTTGAAGTGTTTTTTTCAATTTTACCATAATGTTTGTTTGTTATTATCGTTATACATGAATATTTTATTCATATTTTACAAGGTAGTGTAGGGACACATTTACGGTGTAATGGGACATATAATAATCACATTATTGCAAAATTGTCCGCAGAGTGTGCCAGTACATAAATTTTTAAAATCGGTCAATAATTGGTGAAGATATAGATAAAAGTACAGTGAAACGTTTTTTATGGCCCACTGTGTATGTATTGTGTTGCAGGCTGTGACTGTTACGTTCAGCGAGTTGAGTCTGGAGTCGCATCCAAGCTGTGATCACGACAGCGTGTCGTTGTACGACGGTCCCAGCGAGCGCTCGCCGTTGCTCGCCAGATTCTGCTCGTCTACGACGTGGCCAGTCAGTTCGTCCGAATCATCATTGCTGGTCGTCTTCCGGACTGACGCCTCGGTACATCGCGGGCGCTTTTCGTTGGACTGGACGTTCGACGACCAACTCAGCCAACGTACGGAATCTATCTGTTTACCAAACAGCGATTTTTGACGCGCTACAGCTATGCTATAGGCGTCTTTGGCACGGTTGTCTTCTGTTGTCGTCCGTCTGTAACGAATGTGTTGTGGCTAAACGGCGCGAAATAGGGTTTGGTTGCTATTGATCACTAACAGAAAATCGCATATTGGCTTTCAAATGGCATGAAAATTGTTGACCTTGGCTTACCATGAAAGATTATAATGGACTATGGTATGCCGATCGTGCGAGTAATCGCTGGTGTTAGTTGACCGAAGTTCAACAGGTTTTCTTTATTCAACGCGATATTAATCGCACTTGATAACGCCGTTTACCGCTTGTCGATATCTCTATACATTCCAGAGATATTTGCGGTCAAACTCGAAAGTTGTCGTAAAATGTACTAAAGTTTGGACGTTTTTTCTCTCCCAAATTTTAAGGTGGCGGGGCGCCGGAAAAGTTGTACCCGCGTTATCACTCCCATTTAGGTGCACGTCAGGTGGCAAAGTTTCATGAAGCTACTCCCTTTGGCTCCAAAGTTCTCGCGGCTAATACGCTACATTTTAAGCCAATTTTTGACGCCCCTTACCTTACCTTACCTTTGGGGTGGACAAGTTATGCACCTGTCCAGCGCTGAGGCCGTATCAGCTCGGCCCAATGCGCAGCCCCGAATGTAACCGAATTGACGCCCCTTTGAAAAAAAATTGTAAGGGAAACCCACGTCCCCGGTGAGAAGTGCGCTAGCAAGACTTGGTCATTCTCTAGCGCGTGTAAAAATTTGGGGGCGCAGCATTCCCTTGGGGCCGAAATATGGTTTTTCGAAAAAAGCGCTTTTGGTGCGTACAATTTCACGTCGAGATCTCCAAGCTTACTGGACCAAAGTTCACCGGACTTGTTTCTGCTAACGCAGGAGGAATTGCGGTAGATAAAATATTTATTCAATTTTGAATATCTTCATCCTTTCCGAAGTCGTCCAAAATCGGGCCAAATTTTGCATGTTTTTGGCCCCTTAAATTTCGCCCCGTCTTGACTCCAGCCAGTTAAGAGGGTACTCGATTTTTTTGCCCGGAGAGATCAAAGGCTGAGTTGACCTAGGCTGCTGGTTACATATACCGAGATAGTTTACCTGCCCGCAGGCAGTCACCCATCCAGGTTCTAACCCGGCCCGGCGTAGAGCAACTTTGTTGATCGGACACAACGCGGTACCGCTACGCCACGCCACCAACGGCAGTGTTTTCTGTGTGTACAGCGGCAGGTGGAGCGGGCGGCCTGCTGTGCGGTCAGCCGACTGTCCAACCCTCGGTGCCGTCCAAGCGCATCGTTGGCGGAGAAGAAGCGGTCGAGCATTCGTGGCCGTGGCAATGCCGCATTGAAATCGACAACGGACCGTACACTCGACAGTGCGGAGGCAGCGTCATCGACAACAGATGGATCCTAACAGCTGCTCACTGCTTGTAAGCTAAGCTCACTATTGAAAAATCTAGGTTTTAGACATTTTAAAATTGTTTTGTAGGCCTAGTTCCTGAAATCTTTTTTTTAGATTTTAGTGCACCAAAAAGACGCGGCGCACATTCTAAGATCTACAGGAAGCACATTATATACATGATCAGTGGCACATTGTTTTATGGCGTGAGGAAAAAAACTCAAAAATTACAACTAAAACATGAAATTAAACTTAATAGCAAAACAAAAAAAAATAAATTTAAACGCTTGATGTTGTTAGGTTTTTAAAAATTTAAAATCTAGGTTGTTTCATACCAGTTTTTTTCATCCATCATGTGTCTATTACACGTGATGCTTCTTAGCTAAGGAGCTAATTTAAGCGTTTAGCTGAAAGACCAGATTTCATAATTTTGTACACGTTCAATACTATTTTGATATTTGTATCTATTTTGAAGGTTTCTGTCATCAGAGCTATTTTTGAACATTTTTTAGATGGTTTGATGCCGAATGAAAATAAGTGTTTTACTTTTTTGAGTTACTTTCAGCAATTGTAAATTTATCAATAAATCAATAAGTTGAAAAGTTCAGTTATACAGAGATCAAAGTGTCGTTGAATGTAACGGAACGCACTCCCACCGCCCATTTTAGTCTAAAGAAACGTTCTTTCACTTTATATTTCTAAAGCATTTCGTGAGACACTAACGTTTGACAGCAAGCGCATTTTAATGTACTGTATATACAGTAGATATTGCTCCCCTTTATAATGAGCAGAACAACGCGACGTCTTAAAGGTAAAAGGTAAATGTCGTCAATTTGTATAGCGCATCGTCGCGAGCATGCGCACGCCTCTAATGCGCTTTCGCTTTCGTCACTAACCAGAGCCGCCTGCCGCACGGCCACCGTGTGCAGCCTGCAGACGCAGGCTGGCGCAGCGGCCGGCTAGGCAACCCCAGTCAGCTGTACCAAGGTCCCCACCTTCCGTAACCCATGTAAATGAGTTAGTACTCATTTTACAGTCCCACGGAGGGTAGAAGGCTGAGTTTACTTAGTTAAATACTATGTCAAGCTGTCACTGTGTAATGTAAACTCTGCTCCAATAGTGTTGCATTCAGAGCCACTGTTTTATATGATTTTTAGCAACATTTATATAATGCACAATGTTTAAATGTTTTGTGATTCTGTACAGTGTGTCTGGTTAATGTCGTAGCTACAAAAGAAACAGCGAGACGGGCACATATACCAGGTTTCCGGATGACGCTATCACCGTTGAATGCGGTCTACATAACAGAAAGGTTGCATATTATATTTTGCTATCAGTGGTTTATCCACATCTACGGGCAACAGAACTATGAAATTATGACGAGTATGTAAAAGTTTTAAACATAAACCTCGGGCAAGTTGTTCACACACATGTGCCTCTGACACCAAGCAGTATAATTTGGTACCGGTGGTCAAAGGGCGGTGATGCTCTGCGGCTGGGAAGGTGACAGTAGGTCTGGCGTAGCAGTGGCCATGCGTCACTGACTCAGTGGTTTATCCGCCTACGGGCCCAACGGCCGTAGAAAGGGAGACGAAAACCCTGCCAACACCTCTTGTGGTGTGTGCCATCTTTTACCTACTGCATACAGAATGTGTGGCTCGGTAGTCTAATGGTAACGTGTCGGACTTGTAATCCTGAGGTAGGCCTCAGAGGCGCAGGTTCGACTCCGCACCAGGGCACTGCCGGGTAACGACTTTAGGCAAGTTGTTCACACACATGTGCCTCTGTCACCAAGCAGTATAATTTGGTGCCGGCTTCACCGCTGGGACGTAAACAGGCACACCGCGCTATACACTGGCCCTGTATCCGTGGTCTCGCAGTGTAAAAACTGGTGTCTGGCTGAGGGCCTTAGGAAACGGAGATCAGCGCCGTCCTATGGACCGTAAGACTCGGGAAAGACTTTAGGTTTTTTTACGTTTACAAAATGCAACTGTTTTCAGGCCTATAGTGATCCGGCGGTGCAGAGAGTTCGCCGCGTGCTGATAGTGGAGCATGAGCTTTACAGGCCGGACGAGCACGACTGGGACATGGCGCTGATACGACTGTCGACGCCACTGACCTACGACGACTTCGTTCAGCCCATTTGTCTGCCCAGCACACCCGTCCCTACAGGCACCAACTGCATCGTCGCCGGCTGGGGGAGAACTGACGGTGCGTATGATGCTGGGTCTATGTTAAACCACTGTCTGGAGTGGACATGTAAGTCCGAACGGTAAGCAGTACGAGTTTATACCACTCCAGACAATGTGATGTATAGTACTTACTCCGCGCTCGGTTCGTTTGTCCTCCACTCTCGCTTGTTTGACCACTCATGACTGCAGCGGTAATTAAGCTATGAACATCGTACAAGTGCAAGTTGAGCGTGCAATAAAATACGTAAATACGTGTGCATACGTATTGCAAAATACAATACGCATAATAGTTTTTTTTCAGCTGCATCGAGGTTTAAAAAGCAGTGGAGAGAAAGTTGCAAATTTCCTACAGAGTAGCTCATGGGCGCTGAAAATTTCAATTTTGTTTGTAAATTTTTTGTTAATATTAATTGTTAATATTAATATCTGTATGTTGTGCTAATAATTAGCCCTATGTTTTTAGTTGTCTGAAATAGAATTTTTTTTGACAAGAAGGATATTTTAGAGAGGCTCAGATTTGAGGACGGGCAGGGAACGATTACTTTTCTCCCCTAAATTTTAATCTGTCTGAATTTTTTTTTCACGACGCCACTGTGACTATTCTGGAACGTTGCGTGTCACACAATTTGTACAGGTACGGGAGACAGGAACGTGCTGCGTCAAGTCGTACTGCCGATCATATCGCAGGACGCGTGTCGTGCGATGAACTACGGGCACCGACTGACGGAGAACATGCTGTGCGCGGGGTACCAGGAGGGTGGTCGGGACACGTGCGTTGGCGACTCGGGCGGTCCGCTCGTGTGCCGGGATGGACCGGCGGCGGATCGTTGGTGGCAGTACGGGGTGGTCAGCTGGGGTGGTAGGCGCTGTGCGGCGCCAAACAGTCCCGGCGTGTACGCCAACGTCGTCAGCTACCTGCCCTGGATCACGGCCAAGACCGGAAGTCAGTACGGTTAAATGGTTAAAATGGTTAGACATAGATGTAAAAGTCGTTCGAGAGAAAAAATATATATAAAAAACGTTTTAAAACGCTGAATAAAAACATTAGCCTTAATTTGTTCAACATTTTGCCTAATGATAATTTTTGGTATGAATATTCTTGACACAACTTGCCATCAAATGGCCATTCAGTTTTCCACCTCACCCAACGTTTGTTTCTGCACTACTTGGGAAAAACACAACCAGCGAAATATCACTTTTTTATCCAATGCGATAGGATTGCTTAATTAACATAACGCGTAAAAACATATTTTGTTCACATTTTGACACATTGGCTGACATTTCATCCAGTTGCCCATTTTTCAACTGCCTGCAGTAAAATTGCTTGAAATGTTGGCCCACTATGCAAATACAGGTAGGGAGACACTTTTTCCATTTATTTACAGCAGTATCGATAAAGTTCTGCTTCAGACCAATCCAGGCTGTACCACTCGCTTCTTGACTTCACAAACATTCCTAAACTTCATCCGGTAAACACACTGCTGCAAGACAGTCAAACTTTTAATAAACCTGCCTACAGAGCAGGATAGATGGAATTTATCGACATTTTTTTCGTTAATTTTAACACGTATTGTGCTTGGTCTGCTTTCCCCAGGTAGTGCAAAGCAGACGTTGGGTAAGGCCAAAAATTATTAAAATCTGCTAATCTTCATTCAAGGTACGATCGATAATGTTGGGGATGTTTTTTCAGGTTTTATGTTTATTTCGCTTAATCTGCTTTCCCTAGGTAGTGCAAAAGCATACATTGGGTGAGGTGGGAAACCGAACAGTCATTTGATGGCAAGTTGTGTCGCGAATATTCGTTTCAAACATTATCAAAATCTGATAATTATTTTTTAAGTTACAGTCAAAAATGTCGGCGATTTTTTTTAGGCACAATGTAGGCTAAGCCCACACCGATAGTCCATTTCACGGAATTAGTGCCGCTGTGCAACATCGAAATCCGTTGCAGGCGTAACTGTTGTAGAAACTGTTCTACACTTTGTCTCAAAAAGCGTCCCACTTACTGTCCATGTCTTTCTTTGACAAATATTAACCGATTTTCGAAATTCCTTCACTGGGACACTCTTTGGACAATTTGCAATAAAGCTGTTATTGAATATCTCATCACACCGTAACTGCGTCGCTTCACTACGTTGTGAAATATAAATGCAAGAAAAAACTAGCAATACTAGGCAACAGCTCTAGGCGTGTTGGAAGATGAAAGACAGTTCAGACCAAAATCGCGACGAATGATATGTACAATGCTACGCTGTATTAGACCCGGCTTTGTGGATATCTGGGGTGTTATACTGTGTGTTTGTTTCTGGCCTTCGTGGTTTAGTAAGGCTACCAGTTCATTTACAGTGGTCACGTTCTCTTCAGTACGTGCATGCTTCAATCTGCCACTCTCATGCCTTTGTTCGGCGTTTACTGTTGTACAAATGTTTTAGAAACGTGTCCAAGTCTTTCCCTGTTTCTGTTTGTCTTCAGAAATTTTGCCAGTATTCTTTGCGAACTGCATTTTTTGAACTTTTAAAAGTTTTTAGTTAAAGCCTTGTCTCCATTGCTAAATGCACGTCACATTACCGATATATTGTCACTGCATGAAAAATTATTTTTAGCTGTCCCATTGCTATAGCATAGCATGGGACAGATTATAAAATCACTTATACTGTTATACTGTCAGTCTGTCAGTTTGTCAGTCTGACTTTAAACACTCCTACGGCCGCAATTTTGATTCGATTTTAATACAAGTTTGCACAGTGATTCGGGGCCCGAAAAGTAAGATCGAGTTTGTTTGAGATAAAAAAAATCTGATAACTCCTTCCTCTAATTTCACCCCAATTTTTTTAAACTTGCATTACGACCTATGGGGACTTCAAAGCGGTATAACACGGTCCCCGTAAAAGATAATTGCGCGCTGTGTTTACATACCCCGTATTTTCTGGGTCATGCAATCTAACGGTGTCATTTAAATTTACCACCTAACAACCCCTGTTGCCATAGCAACCATTCAAAAGTTGCAAAATGCCAAAATTTTGCATTACAGCCAATAGAGATTTCATAGCGGTATAACTCGGTTTCCGTAAAAGATAATTGCGCGCTGTTTGCACATAACCCATAATTTCGGCCCGGGCTATCCGACGGTGTCATTTAACTTTCTCCCCTGCTGACCTCTGTTGCCATGGCAACGAATTTTCGGACAAAGTTGACTATAACTCGGTTCCGTGAAAGGTAATTGCGCGCTGTTTGCACCTACCCTCTATTTTCGGGTCCGGGCTATCCGATGGTGTCGTTAAAATTTCTTCCCTGCCGACCCCTGTTGACATGGCAACGAATTATGGGACAAAAATTGACTAACTCGGCCCCCGTGAAAAATAATTGCGCCCTGTTTTCACCTACATCTCTATTTTCGGGCCCGTTCTATCCGATGGTGTTATTTAAATTTCTCGCCTGCCAACCTCTGTTGCCATGGCAACGAATTTTGGGACAAAATTGACTACAACTCGGCCCCGTGAAAGATAATTGCGCCCTGTTTGCACCTCCCCCTTATACGCCACACCACCAACCCTCTAGGACGAATCCCCCACTCTTGTACGGGGGTAGGACGAAAACCCCTAGGATACAACCCCCTTAGAACAGAACCCCCCACCTACCGGCAATACGTGTCTCAGGGGTTGTGTCCGGGGGGGGTTGGTTCTACTTGTGTTACAATGAGATCCTCGACCTTTCAGGGAAACGGAAGATTTAGGGAGCCAATTCAGTCAAATCCCACAGCCAAAACATGCAGTTGTAAATTGCAGCTGCCGTAGGCTACGGCGAATGCAAAGGAAGCAATTTCGCCTCTCACCAACTTACTTCGGTACTTTGATTGATTTATTGGAAAAGCTTTAATAAATAAGCATTTTCCAGTTTTTTTGAAACTTGCATTTGAAACTGTGTTTGTATGCGTTGCAGCTGGTGCGAGCGCACGAGTTGTGAGTAGTCAAACATTTTAATCTTACTATAATGCGCGTAGAGTCTGTCTGTCAGTCTGTCTGTCAGTTCCCTCTAGCGCCTGCTCTGTTGCACGGTCGCGAACCCCGACCGCGGCGTTTGAGCTCTTGGGCCTAAGGTACGTTCCCCCCATCTTGCCCCCACCTGTTCCCACGGGCAGCTTGAGGGGGCGGGGGTTGAGTTGCCGGGTCTTCTTTCCCCGCTGATCCTGTCAAGTTCGTCACTAGGCTAGTGCTCAGCTTCGTGGCGATATCTGGTGAATGACGGCCACTTAAAGGTCCCAGCCTAGGGCCTTAAGGCCGGTGTCCTATTATAGGACCGTCCCCTGAAATGTAGGATCTGTACTGGCACAGAGTCTCTCCCGGAGAAATTTAGTCCGGTACAGAGCCTATTACAGATTTGCCACCGCCATTACAGACTCTCTCCTCCATGACAAAGTCTCCTCTTCCATAAGATTACCATAATATAATTATTAGCGTGGCCTAACGAAATGTTGTATAGTCATTACAGACTCTCTCCCCTATGACAAACTTTCCCCTTCCATTTAATGCTGCACTATGAACGCTAAGTAAGAAGGAAAAGAACTTTACTACAGCATTATCTTTGTTTGTAATCATCACTGTCATTATCATCATCGGCTAACATTGTCATAGATTTTATAGTCTCTGCGACGTGTGCCGGTGTCGACACCGGCTCACGCTGGCAATTGGATCAGTGGCGCCTTCTGCACGTTATTACGACTGTGTATCACGTACTCCGTACAAGCCCTCCCAAACTCTTGCGTGTAAGCTTATTCATTTCACTAGCAAAGTAACCCGCCCTAGAGCGGGTACTTTGCTAGTAATAATAAAAATGATGCTAACGATGTTATGAAGGGGCAAAAAAGTATCCCCTAAAGTTTTTCACTGTTTCCTCAGCAACTATTCGGAATTTTAATTTGAAATTTAACAGGTTTATTCAATGAAACATTCTAGGCCTACATCTAACTGCTAAGTAAAATGTGATTCTGTTGAAAAACGACGAAGTTACAGACTTTTAACATGTCCGTCTACCGATTTTTCAGCATTCAAAAATGTTCCAGCTCCAAAACCAGTTTTATAACATCGTTGAAACAACGCAGTTAAATAATGATCACATGCCAGAATTTTATTCGCAGCCCGAAATCGCCAAAAATCCATAAAACCCCTTATTTTGACGTTCAAGGTCATTCAAGGTCATTGAATTCGGCGCCAATCGAGAGCCAGTGTACGACTTTCTATTAGTGATTAATAGTAACGTAGGCCCTATCTCGCACCATTACTGAGATACAGCGACTTATTGGCCAAAAATCGCAAATTTTGCCCACCCCCCTCTCATTTAGCGCCCTCGTTCGGGGTGACCCCCTTCGAATTTATGGAAAAGCTTTATGGTTCCTGAAACTAGAGTCTTCCAGGCACCCGACGGTGAAGATTTGGTGATCCTAGCTAGCACTGTTTTTGACTGATCCACCCGTGTGACGGACGGACGGACAAACGGACGGACGGACGGACAGAATTGCGATGGCTAAGACGCGCTGAAAGCAGTAGCTGCTTTCGCGCGTAAAAAAAACTTGAAAGCAATCTTTAAACTGCAATAAAAAAAAT
>Ga0209367_1011800_pt1 | contig 11538 bp, 10 predicted proteins | sample WorMetLIZISLAND2_FD_187412 | JGI IMG/M metagenome (GOLD analysis project Ga0209367, IMG submission 187412) | Marine gutless worms symbiont microbial communities from Max Planck institute for Marine Microbiology, Germany - Olavius geniculatus... ... | reverse complement strand
AAGTCGCCAGTGATGAGGAACTCGTGAGGTGTAGTAGCAGCCAGAGACAGGAAGGAAGAAAACTCATCAAGGAAGACAGAGAAAGGCTTAGAGAAAGGTGAAGACTGTGGAGGACGATAAATATTGTTAGTATAATCTTTCTTATTATCAGCTGCTAAAATTTGTAACATCTGACTTGGCCTTTGAAGTTGCCTTGCCTTTGGCCTTGTTTTATCGTGCATGCCATGAACTAATCTTAGTTCTCAAGATATTGCTAACACAGAGATATTGTCCATTGCCTTTGTGGCAATGGACAATGGACATATCACTCATCGCTTCTTTAGTAGCCGTATAGCCACAAGCTAAGCACCATGCAACAGCACTTAGGCCGTGGATAGACCATGTTAAGAAATAAACATAAAACATTTGCGTAGATGTTACACAACATTTTTGTTGCAAGACATTCTTGAGAGCTAGGAACGCGCTCTGCTTCAATAGAAGAAGTGGTCACACATTTGATAAAACATTTTGCAGAAATGTTATGAAACGTGCATATAGGCTATATCTGCCTTCAACTGCATAGACATGCCGTATAAGCTGCTACTTGACATTTTGCATTTTATTTTGCGTGTAGGCGCCTCAGCCATGGTTCCGTGTAAAATAAAGCACAGAACATTACAAGAAATTTTAACTAATGCTCACGAGACGCGCGAAAGCCTATAGCAGTTCCTGTTCGCGAACTGTCAGTCTATCTCCAGCCATTTCGTCGCGACTCTTATGGGGGTACCGCAATTTGATGCCCTCGTGCGCAGGTTTCCTTGAACCTAGAAAATCCATACTTGGACCGTTGAAATCTGCGTTCAATACTGAAAATTTCATATGCAGCTTGTCCATGTCTATCTCATTGGTTTCGGCGCAATTCGCTCTTGAAATGTGTCTCGCAGCCGGAAATCGCCAAAAAAATCCATAAAACCCCCTATTTTGGCGTTCAAGGTCATCCAAGGTTATTGAATTTGGTGGCAATCGAGAGCCAGTGTACGACTTCCTATTAGTGATTAATAGTAACCTAGGCCCTATCTCGCACCGTTACTGAGATACAGCGACTTATTGGCCAAAAATCGCAAATTTTTCCTACCCCCTCTCATTTAGCGCCCTCGTTCGGTATGGAAAAGCTTTACGGTTCCTGAAACTAGAGTCTTCCAGGCAGCCGACGGTGAAGATTTGGTGATCCTAGCTTGCACCATTTTTGACTGATCCACCCGTGTGACGGACGGACGGACGGACGGACAGACAGAATTGCGATGGCTAAGACGCGCTGAAAGCAGTAGCTGCTTTTGCGCGTAAAAACTATGCGAAACACGTTAGGCCTACTGTTTTGCGATTTACATGTAGGCCTGCGAGTAATCGCAACTAGCAAGCTTAGCAGTGAATTTATAGGTGGGTGCAGATGCCGGTGCAGCAGTGTGTGCAAAGTAGTGACTGGCCTGTCACTAAAGGTGTGTTTAAAGCGACAGAAATGAAACAAACTGAAATGAAAGCCGCAGATTCGCAGGGCGAACCTCAACAGCAGAACTGTGTCATCTGATTTCTATGTTGTTGGCATAACTTCGTGCTCAAAGCGACAGAAATGAACAGAATTGAACTGAACTCGTTCTGAACACGAAGTAAACTGAACTGAACATTGAACACGCCTTAACACACCGCTATAATGACCGTCATCTGAGACTATCTATTGGCTGCGACTCATTCGAAGACGTTTGGCGCCCGCATGAAGATGACGATGCTACCGACGACGTAGTAGAAAGTGAAGACCCAGAAGCAGAGCCGGTCGATCACCATGGCGACGAACTTCCAGTCACTGGTCGCGCTGCCGTCCTCGGCGTCGTCCTTCAGTTTGCTGGTGATCCATCGCAGCTCGTTGAGTATGGCCAGCAGCTCGGCACGCAGCGCGTACAGCGACGTCGCCAGTAGTGCTGGAGTGGTCGTCGTCGTCGTGGCGTCAGTGGGAGCACCTCCCGGTCCCACCCCTAGCAATGCGCTGTCCGACATCATCGAAGGGTCCTGCGGTGACACACGACACAACGCACCCACACATAGTCAGCTCTACCCAGATGCTACATTTCATTACTCGAGAAAGGGTCAATAAATAGGATACATTGAAATCAGAGACGGCTTCGTGTATTAGACTTACGATCGAGAGGTCGTGGGTTCGAATGTCGGTCAGTTAGCTATCAGCGGTCACTACTTGGGTGGGTGACTGCGAACAGGTAAACTATCTCTGAAATATTTAAGCTTTATAACCAACAACAAATTCAACTCAGTCTTCCATCTCTCCGGGGTAGGTAAATTGACTATCGGTCTACCTGGCTGGGGTTAAGATTGGGCACGTTCACCAGTGTTGGGAGGCGGTAGACCCAACACTGTGTGATCCCAAATGGCAGGTGACGTCCCGTGGCTTTGCGACGGATTTTCGTAAAAAGCTATACACAATTTTAACACTTAATTTTTCTAAATGAAACCGTCAACGGTTGAAATGACGGAAAACAATCAACGCAGAAAATCAATGACGCGACAACCCCGAACCTTCACTAAGAATGTAGTATGGTGATGCGCCACCACTCCCTAAGTTGCAGAACAAAAAAAAAGTAAAACGGTAAAACAAAGGCGATTGTCCAGAAAGTCATCTGTGACTGATTGATTGGACTTACGATGCCGTAGAAGAATGGTCGCGGCGACATGGCGAACGGATAAGGCGGACACGTGTCTCCGGCTGCGAACGGTGCTTCAGCGATGTTCGTCTCACGGTCGGTGGACTGTCGGGAGCCGAGAGGGATCGTGTTGTCGATGTCCTTGACGTTGCTGATGAGACTGGCCGAGGGCGGGATGAGCGCTTCAAGCCGGCGCACTCGGTGTTTACGCCTGAGGTCGTCTAGGCTGAGTTCACGCCCAGGCCGTTTGATGCGCAGCAACCAGGCTAGCCACTCGCAGACAATGATGCGCACCTGTTCACGTGACGTCATACACAGTTACACTACATCTTACCTGACTAGCAGCTGCAGCAGCCGCAGCGTTAACAGTCAACGTCAGACGCAAACCTTACCGTGTGAAACACGATAAAGCGCGAAGAGACTACGAAGGGAACAAAATGAACTGAAATAACATGAAATGAACTAATTAAATAAAATTACATAGTTCTGTTGTTTCACTTGCAGTTACAGTTCAGTTTAGTTCAGTTTATTTTGTTCGCTCTGTACGCGTTTTGAGGAAACACGCAATAGAAACGGAGCAAACACGCTGGCCTCCTTTTAAACATCTTAAACGACTATGGAACTTGGCGTTTTTCTCGAACTTTGAGGATGCAGGCAGTGCTACTTTTCAAGGCCGACCGGTGAGCGATGTCTTCTTCGATTATTTTGCAGCGTGATATCTCCGAGCTCCCGCGACCCATCGCCGCGAAACTTTGACAAGTGATCGGAAATGTGTGTGCCTAGACAGTCTGATCCCAAAAATTGGGGGAGTGCTGCTTTCTCCAAAATGTCAGCAATTGCCTTTTACATTTAGGCGCAACATATAGGTCAACTCCCTCTACCAACTTTGTCAGATGATAGGTGCAGCTTTATCAGTCCAACTTCCGGCGTTCTTCACACTGGGCTCTGCCACGAACATCTAGTTTAGTTCAAATTCTGCCGGTTATGCCTACAAGAACACTTACTTGCTTGCTTATACTCACTTAGCCTGAGTCACAAATACTCAACTAGAAGGCTTAATGTCGCCCTTACATAAATCTACCCTCATTAATGTACGTGTACAGTAAAAAACCCTGCCACTACTGATAGTGTAGAAGGCTTAATTCCACCCGGTTCTGCATACTGAGGAGATGTAACCGGACTAGTCGTAGAGTAAATTCGTTGATCGAGACCAACGCGTTAACCACTACACCACGTCGCCAACCATTTCCCACATTTTAGGCAAAAATGCATCACATTTACAGCGATGTAAATAGTAGGTAAAAATCACATAGAATTAAGTTGTGCACAGTAAATGCGTGTACGCCACACTCCCTGGTGTACGCTTACCAAATCGGGCATCTCGTACATGTCTGGCGAGCGATGATGAAGATTGAGAACGATAATTGTCATGATGACAGACAGCGTGCACATGAGCATCATCATGCCGAAATACACACCTACAGTGGATATACAGTCGCCGTCACACGCTGTTACAGCTAGGCTATCACACTACATGGGCCTACCTATTTCTGTCATTCGTTTATTGGAATGACTTAACGTGTGTATAAACAAATAAATATTGGACGGCCTTCCACCTCCACTTGAAACTAAAAACATAATCATAAAATAATCATAAGAAAACATGTTTTGCGAGGCTTTAAGTACTTTTCGTCCCATAGGTACATCTGCCCCACTTCACATTTCCCAATATACCCACTGTCCGATAACTCAACTGGTTAAATTCCGTAGCTGAAGTGACATGGAAAAATAATGAAATTATTGAACGAGCAATAAAGGTTACGCTAATGACAGGCTTCTGGCTATAGCTTAACTATACTCGTACGTCGTGAGAAAGGAATCTCAGTTTAGTTGCCGCAGACTTGTTTCATCATCTAATTCATGCATAAAACTACACCGTGTCTCAAAAATTATCCCCAACATTTTTGACCGTAACTTGAAAACCAATAACTAGATTTTGATAGATTTCGGTACGAATATTCCTGACACAACTTGCCATCAAATAACTTATTACTTTTTCACCTCACCCAATGTATGTTTTTGCACTACCTAGGGAAAGCAGATCAAGCGAAATATGTGTTGAAACAGTGAAGTCGGACGCTGGCCTTTGGATATAGACGCTATATACTGTCGATCCACTTCAACGACAGCTGGGCTTCTTGTTCACAAAGCGTCTATATACTCTACAAGCTATACTGATACGATATAACAACATACTGATCAGCGGGGTCGCAAGCGATGTTGAAGGTACTTTTTCAGCTACGATCAGTTGAAAGACGGTCAGCGACAGAAGAATGGTTATACCTACAACGAAAACATACACTGCATCATATCACTAATTCTAACACTGTTTTCGCTTTGAAGTTTCCGCGAAATGTTTCGCATTGTTCCATGCACGCTAGTGCATTTTGGTTTTTAACCAACAGCACATTTAACATAAACTAAAACAGACTGAAATACACTATACAAAGTAGTCTTTAAATGCATGCGTACATAGTAAAATTTATGCCATTTAAACAATCGTTTTATGACGATCAATCACTCGATCAAACAACACAAAAGTGGCCAAAGATTTACAAGCTTAAGAGCAAAACCTGACAAAACTTCATAAAATTGATTAAAATACATAGGCGTACATGCAAAACAGAACTAAGATCGTGTTGATGAGCTGCATGAGTAAAAACTAGAGAGTAGAAAAATAACGACACAAGGTATGATGAGATGCTATAGGCCTACTATTACTACTACTACTACTACTACTACAACGACTACAAGCACAGACCGAGTCCGATCTTTTCTCCCTCGTCTGGCGGTAGAATGAACGTGACTAGAGCTAGGAGTGAGATGACGGCGCACGGTATGATGAGATTGAAACTGTAATAGAGGCTCAGTCGTCTGATGTGAATCACAAACGTTATGTCAATGTACGGGTCCGGACAACACTCGTACAGCTCCTCGTGCCGCCACGCTGGAACCTCTGTCATACATATCACACCCAAGCACTAACCTATATCCAGCACAATGTCTGTAGTGGTATAACGTCATGTCAGTGTAAGGGCCTGTGCAACACTCGTATTTCTCAACGTATCGCCACGCTGGACAGACGTTGTTGCACACGACACCAGACCCGTGTTCACCAGTCAATGGTATAGCAGTGTTTGTTCAATTGTTCTTTAGACCACCCATATAGACTGATCTGCGTCGAGTCGCGTTGACTGAACCTCAGCTATCCACATCACGACTCTGCACCAGCTTAAATTCAATCATCAACCATGCACGACCCGTTCTGGCTAAATCCATTTCTAGGCCCGGTCCGCTCAACCAGTGCAAACGTATGGTAATATGGTTGTATAGGCCCTACCGGGTTATTCATAAAACGTAAGCCCCTAATTATAATTACATTTATCTCACTGATCAAAATTATATTAACCGATTTCAAAACTCACAACCACGTCTGTAGTGAACTTGAAAAAAACACAAGGCCTACGCTACAGTCGATCACCAAATTGTAAACGCTTCGCAAAAATATATACCATGCTAACAACATTGTCGTGAGCTTTAGAATACTAAAAAGCGCTTCAGGCCTAAGCTAATAAAGCTGACTAGATTACAAAGTAGCCTAGGCCTATGCAGCGACGCGTTGAGATGTGTTGGATCAATTATTTCACTGCAGATCATGTCGATGAGTGACAGAATGTAAATGTTGAATCACCGAGTAGTTTCCATTCGCCGTTGAGTTTGTACGTGCTGATATCGATGGTGTCTCGGATTGAGGTCAGGTTGACTTTGCCGCCATCGTACGTCCATGAGCCGAACTTCATCGTACAGTTCTGGTCGTCGAACGGGAACCAGGTGATGTCGATGGGACAGCTGGAGATGTAGAGACCGAGTGGCACCCAGGAACATGTGCCGTCAGAGCTCACGACGATGTTCGTCGGAAACTTACTGTCAATGTCTTCGTCCGCACTGTGATATAGTACCATACCACAGAGCGCGCGAGTGTTTGAAAACAACGCCAACATCAGTATACAGCATGAATATAATATTAAGATAATCGATCAGCATTGAAAAACTGGCAAGCTACCAGTTTAATTTAGCACATAAACCAAAAAGATTAAAAGAACTAAACGGAACTGAAATGACAGAAATGAAAAAAATAAAACAAGTACCGCTCCAAAAACAAACGAGTATAAAAGGAGACACAGCTCGAGGCGAGAAAACTAAAACGGGCAAGAAAATAGCGAAAAATGCAACTGGAAGAATGACGAAAAAACAATAAATAGTGCGGACACTATTCACAATAATAGGAGTTAAAAGTAGGCTGCCAAAAAGCGGACGCTCATCAACGCCGGCGAGACACCGGCCGTCCATTTTACTAACAGTAGGCCTACTAAAACACGGTGTCTACTATACAGCGTGATTAGACTCTAAAAGCCGTACTCAGTCATAGGCAACAGAACTGAACGGGGAATCAAGCCGACTTTAGTTCTTCTGTTGCTTTATGCTTGCCTAAATATTATACATATCGTTAGAAAATACTGAAATTATTTTCTTCATCTCCTTCTATTTATCCTTCGTTTTTTTTCTTTCTTTCAAATTCTATCTCTTCGAACTCTATCCCCTTAATTCATAACGAACTAACCTGTTGTACATAAGAATGTCTGGCGTCCAGATGTCTGTGGACGGAAGTCGAATACTTTTCACATCGCCATAGTCACTCTCGTTCCACGACAACTTGTAATCTTTCCATTCCTGAACGACACATCGCTTCAATCACTGCACTCCAGTGTCAGGTATTTCGCCTGCAATCTCGATACCCGAAAATGCAAAGATTTTATTCAGTTATTGGCTTAGCGCGTCCATCCAGGTATCTCTTTAAAGAAAACAAAAAAGCAGAACATCATTTAAATATAAGTTATGTGACACAGCTGACTACTTGCTCAATTTTTTTTCTAGTCTACACAAACATTACAAATTATTATCATGTTCACTGCAGGAACGGTTCGGTGATTGTTACAAAAAGCGTTGCAGAAATTCAATTTTTAAAACGGTTAGAAACACGTTTTGTGAAAACACTTTAAAAGAACGTCTGCTAATAAACATTTATCAGGCTACAGTTACTGTGGTGTAAATGAATAATATTGTGAAGCTGTGAATTAGCAGTTACGTACGTAGTTAAGCCACATGTTGGTGTGGATCATCTCGTTCTTCTCATCCTGGAAGTATCACAACTAAACATGCACGCGACTGACGCGAACGATCAGTGTCTTTTGTTATATGTCTCCTACTCTTGTCGTTCTGTGATTTCAGAATGCGCCAGATGTGTTTTTGGTTCGGTGTGTTGGTCGTCATTGGCGGACAACGGACAAGGGGGGAGTTGGCCATAGCCCAATTCCAGTCACTTACAGTGATTAATGCATTGCTCTTTCAAGCATGTAAATCACAAATGCAGCGTGCAAACGTGATATAAATGTTCAATAACACCAACTATTTTACTGGAAATTCTGCAAAATAATTGCCAAAACGCTTTCAGCGACATGGGGTTTCCATTGATTCCCTGACCTTTAGACCACATTGAGGGCTAAGCCCCCATGCGGAGTTCTATTACAGACTTGCTCCCCAGGGCCCCCTATTTTCAGCTTCTAAACCGCCAGTGCTGCCTGACAGCCATCGCCACCGAGAACTGAGTCTCAACACTTTCAAACACCAAATAAATACGCAGTTTTTCTTGGAGGGGAGCGGGATATTGACGACAAAATGTACTAAGCGCATTAGAAAATTTTGAACTAAGCAGCATATAAACCGGCACTTTGCTTTCTTACTTTGGGCATTCCAATGACGCTGCAGAGCTAAGCTGTCGGCCTGTGCTGCCTTAAAGACAGCGTTAAGACTGACCCTCGACTGGAAAAAGTTTGCACACCAGTGCTGTAGTTGTGTGCGAATTAAAAAAGACTATACAGGGTGGCCCAGAAAAGTAAGCTACTGAAACTTTGATTATATCTTCACTAAATATTGACCAATTTTTACAATTTTTTTTACCAATAGACTCTAAAAAATTTGCTATTTAGTAACATGCACATCACACCTATTGTGTCGCTACTTTACCTTGTAAAAACATAAATATCCCAAAACCAACAACTTGTGCAGATCGGCAGAAAGTCTAATGGTAAATTTTTTTTACGGTATTTAACTGAAATGTTAAATATGAGTTATAGTAAATGTAAAAAACAATGGAGGACATATTGAACATTTTTTCGAATAATTTGAACCGTTTTTTGCATAATTTTTGAATGTACATTAATGCTGGTCGGCGGCTGCAATTTTGCTCAGTTAACTGCACGAGCATTGTATTTCGATTGTGCGGCTTTATAAGCTGTGCACTATTTTGCTGAAAAATGAAAACTGACTCTGTAGCTTATGTAAACATTTTTGGCAATTACTGTAATTCACATTCAACATTTTACTTAAATATTTTAAAAGTTACCATTATACCTTTTGCCCATCTGTAAATATTGCTAGTTTTTTGATATTCATGTTTTACAAGGTAGTGAAGCGACAAAACAAGTGTGGTGTGCATGTCACTGTGTAGCTCAGTAGCAAATTTCTTACAGAGTTTAGTAGTAAAAAAATTGTGACAATTGGTCAATATTTAGCAAAGATATGGACAAAATGCAATGGCTTACTTTTTGGGGCCACCTTGTAGGTCTGCTAATCGACTGTCCGATAACTGACGTAGACCTACCACGTCGATAATCTGTTGAAGAGTAAGACCGAACTTGACTTCAATGGCGCTGGACTCATTAGGCACAGGCCGTGACGACTGGTAGTAGTGGTTGTCGTGGAATATGCGCTTGATCAGCCGGTCTTCGTGAGGTCCAGCTTCCACCTCTAGATAGATACGTAGCAAACACATCGTATAGTTGCAATGAAAGTTTATTGGCATTTTTTTACTTTCCCAAAAGTCGTTTTTAACGTTTTTAATGCGACGTTTTCCTCACGTCGAACGGTCAATGTAGAAATAACGTTGATTTAATAAAATATATGTATACTAAATATACATCTTACAAATATACTAAATATACATGCGACGGATTTGAAGTTCTCAAAATGCATCTCGTCGCAACAGATTTTCAACATTTTTGGCATACGGGGCCTTGAACCAACATTTTGCCACCCGAAATGGGAGAAAAACATCGCCCAGTTTGTTTCATTTTCCCCGCAACTTTTTCCATGAAGCATCCTGCTTCCATGCACCTGTTGATGGACTGGACGCGCCTGTATCATACACGCCAGCCCGGTTTGCTAGCAACAGTTGTATCTATGGTGATATACAGCTGAGCTGAATGATCAGAAATATCGAGAAACACGGCAGAGATAAAACGATGCTGATTGCAGATATAAACAGATAAACGCAGTGCAGCTGCAGCGCCTGCAGCAGCAAAGCCGCAACTGCCATGAAACTGATCGGACTGTAGAGAGAGAGCGCTGCAAACAAACGTCGTGTTTGCTGTCAGCTTCGCAGCAAGAAACGCTGTTGTTGAGACGACTGGTGATGCAAGAGGCGCTACAACACTGCTGCTGCTGCTGTATGAGCAGTGAATAGAGCCTATCAGTCTACATCACTGTTAGATGACGACTATAAACGACGCTATCTCGCTTATATGAACACGCCATTACCCCAGTCCCCAATGCCGACATCATAATGCGGCCGTCCGCCTAGCTACTCAGACGCAGCAGCAGCTAAATATTTTCAATTTTAACTCATAGTCCATTTCTGCTCCTGATGTGAGCGGCGTGGTTCGCGGCGACGAGAGCCATAAAAGTAGGCCCTAACAGTAATGGGCTTACGCCAGATATGTCATTTTCAGGAGTTTTAAAATTGTTTTTGACGTTCGGTGAACTTTTATCTTTCATTCTTTGAGCTAAAAATTGACAGTGGTTACACCTACCATTGTCAATGTTTACATCAATTTTGGGTTTTATATATCTGTATTTTTGAATTGTGTCCCATACGATACGGACGGACAAGCAATGCGATCCGTTAGACTACAGAGTGCGGCAAAAAAAGTAGCCCCCTAAAGTTTTTCGCTGTTTTCTCAGCAACCGTTAAGCATTTAAATCTGAAATTTTACAGTTTTATTTCCGGAATTGTTTTACGGCTAACTGCCAAAAAAAGTTCGATTCCATTAAAAAATGACGAAGTTATAGACTTTTTAACATGACCGCCTACCGATTTGTCAGCGTTAAAAAATGTTCAAGCTACAACACCAGTTCAATAACATCGCTGAAACAAGTCAAACAACACAGTTAACTAATGATCAGATGCCAGATTTCCATTGTCGCTGAGAATGTCCGAAGTGTCCACTGACAGCTCCAAGCTCCTTTCAGTCGCTTAATTTTAGAAGTCTTTCACCGTCTTGTCGATCAGTCCTAGTGATAGGTTGCCCCAGATAACCTGAAGCGATTCCTGAGTTCAGCGATTGTTTTCGGCTTTGTTTTAAGCTTGCGGTAAGCCTCCAACATTGCACATCACACGCTGATGGTCCACTGGGTTTGTATTTGGCGAATTTTGTGGCCATTGGTTTTTGTGATAAAATCTGGACAGTTGGCCCACAGCCAGTTCTGTGCGCTGCGTGCTGTGTGTGCTGGCGTGCCGTCCTGCTGGAAGATGAATCCGGTGGGCAACCGGCGATTGCTTTAAAAGAACGATAATTTAGTGATAATTTATAAACAAAATAAATTACTGTTTGTCAAAGCGTCACTGTGACGTCATCGGCAGTAACGTAGTAACCGGGGTTTTTTTGAATAATTA
>Ga0209367_1011799_pt1 | contig 11538 bp, 6 predicted proteins | sample WorMetLIZISLAND2_FD_187412 | JGI IMG/M metagenome (GOLD analysis project Ga0209367, IMG submission 187412) | Marine gutless worms symbiont microbial communities from Max Planck institute for Marine Microbiology, Germany - Olavius geniculatus... ... | reverse complement strand
GGGTGCTGCGCCCCCAAATTTTTACACGCGCTAGAGAATGACCAAGTCTTACTAGCGCACCCCCCACCGGGGACGGGGGCCCCCTTACAACTTTTTTCAAAGGGGGGTCAAAAATTGGCTTAAAATGGAATAAATGAGCCATTATAACTTCGGAGTTAGGGGGTGTAGCCCTATGAAACTTTGGCACTTGATGTGTCTCTAGGTGGGGGTGTTAACGCAAGTACAACTTTTGGGGGCACCGCCCCCCTTAAAATTTGGGAGGGCAAAAAACGTCCAAAATTTAGTGCATTTTACGACAACTTTCGAGTTTGAGCGCAAATATCTCTAAACTGGATAGAGGTATCGACAAGCGGTAAACGGCGTTATCAAACACGGTTAATTCCGCGTTGAACAAAATATTGTGTAAACTTGGTCTTCTACGAACCAAGTTATAGTGGCTCATATTGACCTATCCTAAGTCGAATATTTCGGAAGATTATATTTCGGCGCCTAACGGGTGCTGCGCCCCCAAATTTTTACACGCGCTAGAAAATGACTAAGTCTTACTAGTGCACCCCCACCGGGTACTGGTGTCTCCCTAACAATTTTTTTGAAAGGAAGGTCAAAAATTGGCTTAAAATGTAATAAAGGAGCGCTTATAACTTCGGAGTTAGGGGGTGTAGCCCGACGAAACTTTGGCACTTGATGTGCCTCTAGGTTGGGGTGGTAACGCACGTACAACTTTTGGGGGCACCGCCCCCTCTTAAAATTTGGGAGGGCAGAAAATGTCCAAAATTTAGTACATTTTACGACAACTTTCGAGTTTGTCCGCGAATATCTCTGAAACCGATGAAGACAGCGACAAAATCTAAATGGCGTTGACGAGAAGGATCCTTCGGGCGTTGAACAAAAAAAATTTTGTGAAATTCGGTCCACTACGAACAAAGTTATAAGCGCTCATGTTGACCTACCCTAAGTCGACATTGCGCGTTCGGCGTATGCCAATGCATTTGAGTTCGGGCCACGTGGCTTTGGTGCCGAGGAAATTTTTGCCCCCACCCCTAATTTTCCACCAATCGGACTTAGGTCGCCGGGCAGACTCACGTTGGGCTTTGCCCCAAATTTCTAGTTATTATTTATTATTATTTTTATTCTGTTATTTATTTGCCATGTCTTTAGTTTGTGTACTGTAAAACTACAGTATGATATGTATGTGCAATTTTGCCTGGAAAGGCCGTCCCCAAAATGACCCATACTGTGTCGGGCAGGACGTTCAACCGTACTCACTCATTCACTCAAACAGAAGCTCGCAGCTTCTGTTAGTGCAAGTTGTCTTGGCCCCTAGTCTATATTCGGGACCTGACGTGGCTTCTGTAAGGACAAGTTACCTTTACCCATAGGGCTCACCAGTACTTTACCGTATTTTCAAAAGAGTCAGAAATCTGTCTTCTCCAATCTCCATGTATCACATATACTGGTATTTTAGTCATACTGGTCTGCATCTAGGACTTGGATTGTAACCAGGACCCAGCTTCTGTTTGTACAAATTGCCTTGACTCCCGGCCCGCATCCGGGACTCGATGTTTATTCAGGATACAGCTTCTATTGGAGCTTTATGGTATGCAAAGGTTATTTAAGAACTTGTCTGACCAGCAAGAACGGAGTTCCATTTTTCAGCAACCGAGAAATAGATGACGTATTTGTCAAAGATAGTGAGAAGTTTTGACTTGTGCAAATGCTGTGGTAAGGCTCCAATGGAGTATATGAATAAATAGCCAACTAGTCTTTAGGTTTACGTGACCAGTGGCTGTAACAAACACTAGTCTTATGGTTTTATGTCTCTGATTCCGATACTTTTCATCTGTTTCTGTTTTTATCAATGCAAGATTTCAGGTGTATTGTTGTTTTGTTGCTGGCAGATGAGTTTGTACAGAGGGGTGCAAGTGTCTAGTGGTTATTGTTGACTCGTAACTTTCAGGTTGCGGTTCGATTCTCACTGCCGTCATTTGCAAGCAACCTTCAGCAAGTTGCTAACTTACTGCGTGTTCAGGTCAACTCAGCGTCTTACCCTCCGTGAGACGGGAAATAAGTAGTAGCTTACGGGCTACGGGGTGAAGGCCTAGTGTGGCTGATTGGGGCGGTGGTATGTCTGCTAGCTGCTTAGCGCGGGTCAAATTGTTCGCTTTGATGGGCAACGAGTGGTCGCTGCAGTATCATTAGCTCATGCCAATCAGCTGTCACTTCCAAGATTGTAAAGCACTTCTGGTCTTGAGTCCGTCTCATGTAAGAAGCACTATAGCAAGTACTGGATTTTACCTTTACCTACAGAATGCTAAACTTGTCAGAGCATTACAAATCGGTTACATTTGCACTGGTGATTGAGCAAAAAGCATGTGGTGTAGTGTAGTTTTTGCAGTTTGTCTGCCTGTTTGTGTAAGATGAGAAGAGCAGGTCACGATGGACTAACATTCACACGATGGTCGAAGCTAAGTGTGCTCTGAAATACTTGCTCAGTCAGGTATGCGATACGTTCAATAACTTAACATATGTAGACCGCAGAGCTTACCACTGGGAACCACACTAAAAATTCTGATGATGGAACAAGGGCAAATAAAAACAAGACGAAAAATGAGCAGAAAACCAATCAGATCTGAGAAAGAATGAAACAATAGGTTAATTATCTTTAAATAGACTCATAGGTTGAAAAGAACAAGACAAGTCGATGAATTGAGACGAGGGGTCCTACCAACTTCCACACATCTATGATTACTTACTGTCCACCACAGCGACACCTGGTGGACAGTTGTTCCGACGAAGGCAGCAGCGGTTGCCGAAACGTCAACAACAACAATGTATATAAAGGTTGTAATTTGATGAATTTATCAACTTATTAAAATTGGCAGCCATCATAAATTTAATCTGCACGAGTTATAACATGAATTTGGTCTTGTAGCATTTGGCCCAGCCATGGTCTCATATATAGAATCTGGTGGTAGGAGCTGATGATTGAGAGATTGCGATTGTTAATATTGTTGATATTTGGCCATAAGCTGAAAGATCATGAAAATGGTTTTGGTTTCTCTGGTTTGGTTCACTTATCGGCGTTTGTAGTCCTTCGTTGATTTTGGTGATTTGGTCATATCACATGAAGCAAGAAAACTGTAGCCTTCAGTTTTTCAAGGTTCTTGGCTGCTGGTCCGTCATCGTGGATTGGTTTACCATCGGAACTAGAGACCTTCCTGCAGTTGGACAGTTAACTAGTTAGCTAAAAGTGGAGATTTATCTATGCAGTTGTCAGTATTTACTATTTGTTAATATTAATAAACTGTGTGGGTATAGATGCTGTTGCTGTGTTCTGTTGCAGGCCGTGACAAGTCGTGTGGAATGCGTGAGGAAGGACAGTGAACTCTCGGAGCTGCGCGTTCAGGCCGACGAGGCGGCTAAGCTGGCAGAGACAGCCGATGCTGAACGCAATCAGATCCGTGCTTGCTTTGACCAGGAGATTCACTCTGTCAGGAAGACCTACGAGAGCAAGGTATTGTCAGTCAGTCATTTTGATCGTCCTACTATTGGCACAAATGTGCCATCTTTTGGATTGACTTGCCGGGTCACTGGAGTGTTGACAGATTTTCTTTGCATGCAATTTGTTTTTTTGGGGGGGGCATTTTTTTCTGGATGATTTCTGAGGCATAGTGGATTTTAAGCTCATCTTGACCATTTTATTAATACGGTACTTAGTCCAAATCTGATACACATTTTGCTATTCTGTAAAGGTAGTGTTATAGCTCTTAATGGAAGCCCATTTTAGAGCTATGGAGTGTCACCTGCCGTATTGGATCACACAGTGTTACCTGCCACCCGACACAGGTGAACGTGCTTCACCTTAACTCCAGCCAGATAGGCCGGGACTCTATCTACCTACCCCAGAGGGATGGAAGGCTGAGTTGACGTAGATTTCTGGTTACATACTGAGATGGTTTACCTGCCCGCAGGCAGTCACTTATCCAAGTACTAACCCACACAACACGTTACTAGTATGCCGGTCCACCAACCTGGGTATTAGGTTGAGTTGAGATATGCATTAGGCATTGCCTGAGTGACTCTGCTTGTTTGTCTGCGAGACTGTTGTGTGTTCGTTTATCTGGGTTTTGTAGATTCAGTACCTGAGCACTCAGCTCTGTTCGTCCAGCAAACCTCTCACTGACGGTACACAGGACGAAGAACTCAAACAACTTGTCAAGCATCAGGTGATTTATAACAGCCATTGTTACAGCTGATAATGCAGCAGTAATGATATTGTGATGAATAACTGATCCTGTATTAAAAACAATCGCAGATAATGTAATAAAAGTCTAACTATTACATTATTGGTTGTAGCAGTCATAATTGTGCGTGATAACGTTTTCCGTCATGAGAAATTACTTTGAAAATGTGATTCATTTCCTGACATGGTGTGTTCTTGTGCCGTTGATACCATTAGGCAGTGACGGATGCATTGTGTTTTGTTTTTATGTTGTCTGTCCTGTGTGTGAGTCCATTTGTTCGCATATGATGTTGTTTCCACGATATCTATGGTTTCATCTGATGGATTTTTAACCAGCTTTTGCGAGTGATGCATTTTGGGATAAAGGTAAACTGTTTTGGCTTCAGGATTAAGAGGTTAAGGGTCTATGTCATGTCAGGCTGATTTCGCCAGACATTGGAGAAGTGCAGTAACTTGCAATTAAGTACCAGTGAAAGCCAAGGTGCAAACCGGCACCCCACATGATCTCACCGTGGTCTCACAACGTAGACTCATGTCTGGCTGTCGGCTAATGAAGCATAGGACAGTACTGGCTGGTGGGCAGGAAGGGCTTTAATTTGGTTTCACGTTATATATTACCATCTGTACAAATTTGTGGTTGTCATAACTTATCGTTATAGCTGCTGTTTATTAGATGTAATCAAAGGCAAGCAGCACTGGTGATTATTTGATGGCGATGATTATGATAATCTGTTTGTACAGGAATCAGAGCTTGCCCGTGTTTCATCGCTAGAGGAGCGGCTTGCTGCAGAAAGTCAACATGCTGAAGCACTACAAGAGGTTGGTCTGTTTGGGTTCCCTGTCAAAACTGGGGATGTCCAAACTACCCTGCTACATGAACCCTAACCCTGTCACTAATCCATAATCCCTAAACCCTTATCTAACCTAATCAGGACTATTTCTAACCCTAACTCGATACCAATCCCTAATTATATCCAGAGCCTTAATCCCTCAGCTTAACCCTGTCTTTAACCTTATTTCTCAAACCTAAGCACATATCACTGTTTCCCGGTTATGTGGGGACACCATCTGTCTGCCCATGCAGTGTTATATTTGTGATACAAACCAAGGAATTTAGACAAAATTGGTCATTAAGCCGTGGGTCCTTGATTTCAGTATTCATAAACTTTCATCCTTTTACCAGCTCTGTAGCGCCACCTGTCTAGCTGCAAGATACGGCTGTTTTTGTTAGTAGTGGGTTCTTGTGTAGAGTAGCATGCGCTGTCGATCCGTGGGTGCATGGGCGTTTATGTCCTTGAGTCCTGTTAGCATGATGTCTTAGCATTCAGCGCAGGGAATTTGCGTCACCTTGGTTCAAGCGACAGACGAAATGGTTGAGTCTTGAAGGTCGACCGATCAAGATCGGTGTTACCATAGCACAAGTGTGCAAAGGTTTCATTCCTCTTATGGCTCATATCTAATCGTTGGGTTGAAGTCAAATTTGAGCACCTAATAGATGTTTCGGCAGAGATGACGTACTGTTTGGTGACAGAGTCACATGTATGTGTACAACTTGCTATTAGACTTACCGGTCCAAGCTTCACATGTTGTGTTTCGAATGATTTGCTGTTTGTATTATGTGTTTCAGGAGCTGAACAAGTTGAAGTCAACAAAAGGGGTTTGTTCCCTTATTGCTGTTGATCTGATCAGATAAGTTATACATTCTCAATTTTAGAATTAATAGCAACAGCATTAATCATTACTTTTGGTTAAAACTAATTGTGGTTATTGCACAAGAAATAATGCATATTTTTATCAACAGCAGTTATATGTGCAATGAGATATGTGTATATCTACAGGGTGGGCCAAAAAAAGTAAGCTATTGCACTTTGTCCATATCTTCGCTAAATATTGGTCAATTTTCACAATTTTTTCGTCTGTAAGACTGTAAGAAATTTGCGACTCAGTGGCATGCACACTACACTTATTATGTCGCCCCACTACCTGAGGTCTAGTATGTATACAATGCATTGTGCAGAAACGTCGGCGCAAGACATTCGGGAACAGTGATGAAGCGGCCAGTCAGCTGTCAGGCGGTAAGAAGACAGCGGTGACTCCTGAGGGTTTGGAGGCTGAGATGATGGAAGATGAAGAAGAGGATATGGACGAGAACTCTGATAGCAGTGTTGATGGTAGTGACGACGACCCCGACTGGGTGTCAGGTCAAACACCCGGGGGACCAGGCCGTGCATCGACACTCCGAGCCAAGGTTTCATTCTCACTCACTCTGATTTTGGTAATGGGCCGCCATAGCGAAAATTCACGTCGACAGATGCATCATTGCGCTTTATGTTCACATTCACCAGGGGGCGACAATTTCACGTGTGGTGTAGTACGATTTTGTGCTTAGTAATAAAATTGCGGTTTTTGCTTACAGTTGCAGTTAAGATTAGGATTAGGGTTGGGGTTAGGATCGGGTTACGGTTAGCATTTTTCAAAGATTTATGTGATAATAATGCACACATAATAAATTAGTGTACCATATATGTAGTAAGTTCGATGGCGGTGCATGTAACTACAAAAATTGCCAACGGCTGCCAGTGCCCGTGACGGTCTACTTTGTACACCTGAGGAGCTAGTTGGTCGATACTACGGCCGAGGTCGTCAGTCGCCTCATGATGATGATGATGATAGAGAATGATGATGGTGACTGGTGGTGGTGTTCTGACATTGGAGCACATACCCCAAAAAACCAGTGTTGGGTTTTTTCAGGTAAACATACCCCAGCAATGCACCCAGGCAATCCGATTTTTGTTTCTTGTTCAACTGATTTATTACGGCTGAGTTTTAGATATCACATCTTTTTATGAAACCTGGGTTTAACCCAATAAAACTCACCAGTTTGGGCTTTTTTAAAAATCCTCAGTTCATTTCAACTGTTGGTAGGGGTGCTTGTGGTTATGGCATGATGTTTGTTTCTGGTGATTTGTGAAATTATGTAGATTATCGTGCCTGCATATTTTGTGTATTTATTTGTACTGTTACATGATATTGTACTCTTTGAAAATGTTCATTCATCCCATAGCAGTGAGAGTTTCATGGTCTCAACGTGAACTCTGAACTTTCAGTAGCCAGAAAACTGCTCAGGAGAACTTAGCCTCCTACCCTGCATGGGATGGGAAATGAGTAGTAGCTTACGGGCTACGGGATGAAGGCCTCGTGTTTCTGATTGGGGCTGTGGTATGTCTGCTTGCTGCAGACTGCAGGTTCAATTATTGTTTGCAGACGCGGGCAGTGGATGGCCGCATAGTGCGCTGCGGTATCATTAGCTCATGCCAATCATCTGCCACTTTCGAGATTGTAAAAAATGGCTTCTGGTCTTGAGTTTGACTTATGTAAGAAGCACCATAGCAAGTGTCAGGACTTTGCCTTTTTACTATGCAAATCGGGTCTGCAATTTTCAAATATAAGTCTCTCAGATACTGATTTTTTCGCTACATGTGACTATATAAGTATATTTTGAACTCCATTTCTAATTTGTCCAAAACATCATCTCATGCTCATTGATTTCAGCTCAGCTTGACACAACTGGTACTGAATTTGTATAGTTTACTCAGCATTTTTGTCAACTGCAAAAATGAATGTATTCAATACTGCTCATTTGGTGTTTTCTGTAGAGTAAAAAAATAATTAAATTCAGCTGTTATCCCTTTTCGAGTTGTGCATTTGCACCTTGCATGTGCATCTCTGTACAGAAACGCCGAACACAAAAGTCTAGAGACAAGAAAAGTCGCGGTTCAGTGGATGCACCTCCGCAAAATATTGTAAGTAATGCTTTGTCGTCGTTATTATTACTGTTGAATGCCACATGCCCATGAAAAATGCGTTGGAGTTGATTTTTGCAGCACTTTTTTCATGTGGGGTTAAACTTGCAACTTATATTTCAGACTGGCTCCATCAGTAGCTGGTGTTTTGAACTGACTCGGTCAGTCAGTATGTCGTCAGTCGTCAGTCCCCCTGTAAATTGCTTTTTTTCTGTTTCTGTCTTAGCACTGATCGTAGCTGGTATAGTCGGTCGATGCAGGGCCACACCGAGTTGTCGTGATTACTTCAGTGGTCTTTACCCCTCTCAGCTACTTTTCATCAAGTCGCGCCTGGTTTTTCCTTTCACTCCCCTCCCCTTTCCCTTATTTTCCTCCTCCCCATGAAGAAAAAATCCAGCCCCAAATGCATTTTTAGGCATTTTGACTGTCAGTTCTCGTTGCATTTTTGGTTCTTTACGTGCAGTGGAAATGACTGTGTTTTGGTTATTTGTCAAGTGAACCCTCCCCCTCCCCCCGCCTAGTGTACCTAAGCCAGGAAACGTTTTCCATCTGTCATTGGAGTGAATGCCCCTGGAATAGCTGATGTATGTCTTGTCATGGTGATATAATACTGATCCTTCTGAGTTACAAATGGTATCAGAAATGTGTGCATATATGCTGTAGAGTCACGGTTTACATGAAGACTGAGCCGTGGATTGATTGGGTGCTAGACCTGTCCAAAAATCTGCTCCATAGTTTATCCAATTTTAAGTTTTTGGTCCATTAATAACGGAATATTTTATTTCAGTTAAGTTTTTAAAACTTCAAATCTTGTAGATTGGCAATTTTTGGGATATTTATTTGATGTGAATGTTATGTAGCAGTGCTTCTAAAACCTACGAAATGTCAAAACTGATCAAAACTGTAAGGCTATTTTTTTAAAAACTGGTTCAGTCCAAAACTCAAAGAAACCCACCAAGTTGGGCGTTTTTAAATTAAAAATCACGTATTTAAAATCTGGCAGTATTTATTGTTCTCGTAGTTTGAATGAGTAAATCATGTGATGTGTGTGTGTGTGTGTGTGTGTGCAGTTGATGTCAGTGGAAAACAGTTCCGAGTCAACCGAGACGGTGCTGAACCAGACATTCAACTGTGAACCTTCCGACACCAGCTCCTCAAAGACACGACCTTCGGATGACTTCGTACCACCAATGGCGCTGGCACCGTCCCGCAAGCGACGACTGCGCAACCCCGATGCGTCATACTTTGAAGGAGTCTAACTCACTGACGCTCAGCTCGAAACATCAGAATTGCAGGGGTGTCATTTGGACCCCCAAGCATTTATGATTTTAATTTTTCCCCTGTAAATTGTACCTTAAAAACAGTGTTTCTGCTGCAAAAGCAATATGTTATGTACACTGAGACCCCCCCAATGATTACCAAGATCCCCTAATGATTTACTGAAATGACACCACTGCAGAATTGTGACTAGTAAATAATAGTGAACTGACGTATCAGCATGAAAGCAAATGATGCATTGATTTCACACCAGTTGTTGTTTTTATCATGTTGGTTATCGGTGACAAGTCCAACATGGCCTCATTAATAAGCATCATTTGCAGGACCACGTTTACTGCTTTATACACTCGGGGCCTGTTTGATGTTGCACTAACAGTTAACTCATTTCTGCAGTGTATAGCTAGGCTAACTAACACAGTTGGTGTAAACTTTATAGAATCTTGATCCACGTTTACTGCGGTATACAAATTAAGTGTAAGAAAATTTTCATTTTGGACCCGATAGATGTTATTAGTTAATGCCAATTACAGCAGATGACTAAAATTTTCTGCACGGTATTTACAGACGTGACATTGATCAATGGTCATGTCAAAGATTCATCGCTGCATAACAGTATGTAGCGGTTCTGAATTTATGATCACGTCGATCGGTTGCCATCGGTGACCAATGCAATAACCGCTGAGCTCAGTTGGACCTAAGGCTTACTAGTAAATAAGTAATTGTGGCTACAGTTTTGCAAAATTATAAAATTTGGACAGAAACTGACCGGGTGACTTTGAAGCAGTGTACGGCAGTGAATGTGAATAAATGAGGAGTTATTTTTGAGTGGAGTGTAATTAACATATGCTTGCTACCACTGTATTGGTATGTATGTGAAGTGTGTGTGCTGCTACATGACTTTTGGTCATCTGACTATCATCTACTTGTCGCCGACAAACGCCTGTACATAGTATGATTGAATTTATCAGATGTGCATTTAGCTATTAACATTAATATTTTGGTTTTTGTGTTTTTCTGTACAAATTTTTACTGCACAGACATTGGACGTCACAAGTATGTAAATACCAAATGCTTTAACCGAGGGTCCCAATGTGGCTAAGTGTGTCTTTAGTATGAGATTTGCCCTTTTTGGGGCTGTGCTGCAGTTATTATTCGAAAATTAATATTGGGTTGGTGTTTTCACCCCTTCTAAATATTATCATCAGAATCCAATTTAGATGTTTTGTAATTCTGTGCGTTACTTAGTGTTTGTTGAAAATAGTTGCTGCAAGGAAGTCTCTCTGGGCTTGCAAATTGAGGAATTACGGGCCAGATGGTGTACCTTGAATACAACTGCTCAAACGGTTGCATGTGTGTGCCTGCATTCATTATTGTGCTTTATTCGCTGCACCATCGTCTTCGTGTCTATTCACATATTGCTAAAGTATCCAGTAGCTTTGTGTCGTTCTGGTGTTGTATTTAACCATTTGTGTTTTCCTGGATAGGGCCTGGTCCTGTAGGAAGATTGGAAGAATATGAGATTCCTAAGGCATTTCTGCAACTGATTTCAACGCATGTGTTTTCAGTTTGCCGGCACCCAGTTTGGCACGTTTGTATTTTGGTAGTATTTTTTCATTGCGCAGATGATCGTTATTATCGTTCCTATTAGTTCATAAGGGTTTTTTGTGCCAGGTTTATATTGGGGCCTTGTCACTGTAAAACTGGATACAAGCTCCAAGGTCATCTAGAACTGTGTCATTTTGAATGTAATCTTGTCATACTAATTTTTTTCTGTACATAGCATTAGTTATTTCAGATACACTGAAACATGTTTATATTTTCAGTTTGTTAAAAAGTATGCCATGAGATATTTTTGACACTGTTAAAAACTATGATTCAGAAGACATAACGTCACTATCAGCATAGTATCCGATAAGTTGGTACCAGGTCAACACCTGGCTTGTATTTGAGATGCAGCTCGAGTTGACAGTTTTACTGTACCCAGAGAATTGACTGTCCCTGGTGCTCATCTTAGCCAGTTCTGTATGCATAGTAATCACTGTTATGTGACGCCTCTTTTTATGAATGTCCGCAGAAACTTTTGTGTGAAAATGTCATCATCATCATCATCGACAACCGTGGGCTCAATGCCCGTTGGTGTCTGACGCCATTCTTACTATCGCTGCCCACCGCTGCCTATCTAGGGCAGCGTGGCTTAACTCCTGCAGGGTTGTC
>Ga0209367_1011798_pt1 | contig 11539 bp, 6 predicted proteins | sample WorMetLIZISLAND2_FD_187412 | JGI IMG/M metagenome (GOLD analysis project Ga0209367, IMG submission 187412) | Marine gutless worms symbiont microbial communities from Max Planck institute for Marine Microbiology, Germany - Olavius geniculatus... ... | reverse complement strand
TATCTATATTTTACAAGGTAATGTAGTGACATAATATGAGTAGTGTGCATGTCACTGAGTAGCAAATTTCTTTCAGAGTCTACAAGTGAAAAAATTGTGAAAATTGGTCAATATTTAGCGAATATATGGAAAAAAACAATAGCTTACTTTTTTGGCCTACCTTGTGTAGTTATTGACGAGAGACAGTTTTCATCTATTATCAACCAATTTGTCTTCTGAAAAACGTAATACCCCGTTTACACAATCATGCTGGCTCGACGAGCTGGCTATATGTTAGCTGAACGAGCCAGCTTGATGTTTGCTCGATTGTGTAAACGGGGTATTATGCCATGTAGACATACATTACACACGACAAACTTAAAAGTTTAGGTTTAATACTGTAAGCTTCTTGTTTCGAAACTGCGTGCTGCAGTTTCTATAAACCTACATTTCGATTTTAATGGAGACTTGTCGAGCAAGTAGCCCCCATTTTGTCATAACTTTAAACTTTGAGTGGATACATACACCACTGAAACAAGCGTTGAGGTACACTGAAGACATCGATCAACAATTGAAAAGAAACCGATTTGACACATCTGATTTAAAACATTGCCACTCGCCAATTAGCGAGCGAAAAAATGGAATTTTGATGCTGACTCCCCAGAAAAAAGTTGCTTTTTGTTGCTGTTGACGATGACGAGCACGCCAGAGCGGTCCTCAGAACAGAGTGCGCCATGCCAGCCCCACTCGAGGTGTACAGAGGGCGTTCAGTGACGGATCACGACGTCCAAAATGTCAATTCGAGCTTGTGTTAAAGCTAGACAGTCAAGTCTGCTGTTGCTGTAACTGGTAATAAATAAAATTGCAATAATGATGATGATGATGATGATGATGATAACGATAATGCTGCACAGTACGTACCGTTGGTGGTGCAGGCGCGGCTGATGCGGTACTGCGAGATGCCGGGTATGCTGAACGTGTTGTCATCATCCAGGTTGCTGATGTCGGTGTGTATCCAGCACGGCGTTGCGGACGTGTCGAAGTCGACGGCGACACAACGCGGATTGCTGACACAGTAGCTCAGACAGTCCGACAGTGTCGTGAACTGTTCGATCTGAACGGCGTCGACTGAGTTCTGCATGTCGAAACCACTCCAGCGCATGCATGCTAAACTCACAGCACATAAGGTAAGTATAACCGGCTTCTTGTGGGAATCCATTTCAGAATAATGGAGCGCGATCAGCCATACGAAATGACGCACTCGACACAGGTGAATGCGCCCAGCTTTAGCCCCGGACAAACAGACCGGTAATCGATTTATCTAAACTGCAGGTATGGAAGGCTAAGTTGGCTTTAGTGCATGGTTACTTACCGAGAGAGTTCACCTGTCCGCAGACAACCATCTTAGTAGTAAGCACTTAATGGCGACCCGACTAAGAGTCGAACCCACGACCTCCTGATCGTAGCCTAAGTTAAACGTTCCAAGCGTTGCACCACTAAGCCACCATCAAGCCGTGTTTACAGCACTGCTGCGTTCCTGTATCTGCACATTTGCAAAAAAGTCGGTCCAGCATTTTGACCACTCATAATTTCCTCCGTCGGATATATTCAGCTGTCTGTAGGAAAAAGTGCGACATCTTTCCCCTAATTTCTTAGCCCATTACGACGCCGTTTACCTGGCTCCGCTGATTGGCAGTCTCGATGTATGACGAACTGCGTGACGCCAGAAGTCTGGAACGTCAGGTTGGACCGGAGATTAGACGGCTCGGTGTGAACCCAGCACGGCGCGGCTGATATGTTGTAGTCGATAGCGATGCAAGGTTGGTAGCTGGCACAGAACGCCTGACAGTCGACCAGCGTTCTGTACTGGGGGTAGTAGACTGCGAACGCCGAGTGCTGGTTGTCAAACACCGTCCAGCTTACACAAGCTGCCATTAGCAGTGTAATACCAGCACAGTGATTAGCGTGATCATAATAGTACAGTGATTAAGCATCGTCATCAGCATCATAAACTGTCCAATTCCCACGTTAATTGCTGACGAGTTGAAATCGTAAAATTCGTAAAAATTTCGTGACTGGAATAATTAGGCACTAATGTATCATGTCTATAATTAAAACCATTTTTCTTCTTATAAAGTCATAATTCTGCATTATAGCTGTGGTTGTACAAAAGCGTACCTGGCAATACGGTGTGCATTTGAGTGATGACGTCACTAACAGTTGCCATAGCGACCAGAAGCGTCAGCAGCAAGTGGCCGGACATGAGGCGACTTCTCAATGACGTAAACAATGACGTCATCATCATCATCATCATCGCCATTACAATACGAGACGCCAGCGATAGTTTATCATAGCGCTGTTGCGGTCATCATCATGTACATTATGCGCAGCAAACTCTGCATTGAAACAAGTGGGCCTAAAGATCGTAAATGTAAAGTGCTCGTATTTTTAGCATCTTACAGAACTGCGCATGTCAAGCTGAATAGTGGCCGAGTAGTATCAAATAGTCCGTACTTGAGCGCTACTCACTTGACTCACAAACTCGTAACCAAAAGCGCTCTAAAATCTCGAAAGTGGCAGCTGATTGGCATTCGAGCTAATGATACCGCATTCCATTTTCAACCCCAGAGAACAATAAATCCGCTGTGCGGCCAGCAGACATACTATAGTCTAAGCAGACTTTGCGAAAATGTTTAGAAAGAAACAGGCGTGGCCCAAAAAACTCGATTCATTTTTGGCGATCAGGATCTCGATACGGATGCACTCCAATTTTTTAAAGATTTTCAGAAAAATGACGTAAAAATCCTCACCCGGTTAGTGTACTTTACCGATTGGTGTTTATTTTGTATTGCATCGCAACTGGGCCAGTGCAGTAGACAAAAGCAAACCCACTCAACAACGAACAACTATAGGCCCCTGGGATGTCGCTGTCTGCACACCTTTGTATGAGCTACTATTATAAGCTATGACAAAAATAGTTACTTCGTTGCGGTGAAGCGTATACGCAAGCGGTCCCGCACTCCAAGACCATTGAGGCTTCAAGCTGACAACAGCCAAGCAGTGAGTGAATGAAGAGCGAATTTTGCCACGCTACATATCACTCATTTATTCACCCATTCGTCTCAATTGAACATTCGTCAACTTTGACAGCTAAATATGGTATTACATGTTCGTCACTGTTGGCAATATCTGACGCTCAATGACCGAATCTGCCATGTGCACCGGTATTGCATGGGATATTCTTCACAGTCGACTTAAGGCGATCGATTTATTATGTGAATGTTCTAATAGGCAGTACTACGTGTCTTGTTCGTTCATCTGTCTCGTAGGTACGGGTTACTAACTCGAAAACAAAAGAAACATAAATAGCGAAATTGTTGCGAACTTTCTTGGGGCAGAAGTAACCGTTGCGCCAATTTTCAATTTTGAATGTCAAAGATCAACGCCACCAGAAATCAAAAACCTTAAAATGTCTCGTATCGTGCATTTAGTTTACTGTTTGTCTACATCTGAGACGCTTGACAACTAGACGAAAAAGAGCCGCATATCATGTCGACACTGCGCTTTGACATTTGTGTACTACTTTTAGCTTGTGCGTGTACTGCAACGGACTCGGTGTAAACACCGGTATACTTAAATCACCGTCGCCACGGGAACAGCTGTCATATAAACATCATCGATCATGTTGGTATGAATAACCACGTTCTCACAGTAGTGAAGTTCAACTATCAGCAGCAGTTATTATTTAGTGCTTTTTGCGGTGCAGCTTACGAACACTTTGTATGACACACTAGCCTGTGATTGCGTCTACCAGGCAATGCCGCTTAACACTTGTACTTCGTCGGGCGAGCAAACTTCAAACCCACCTTCTCGTTTAAAACTATCACCTCTGCACAGTACATTAAAGAATACGCCATCAACTTGTTCGATAGCTGTTTTACTGATGAACGTTAAGCCGATAAACGGTTCTTCGGTAATTATAATATGCAAGTAAATTTGAAAGTACAATTTTAATTGATAATTATATATTGGTGGCGATATAATTAGTCTCGCATAGGCCTAATAAACCAATGCATTTGTTTATGCATGTTGCCATATTCTCTGCTGATCGATTATGCGTATATGATAAATACACCGGCAAACGTGTCCTCTTGTTTTGCTCGTTTTTCTTTACGAATTGGTTGGCTCGTTGGGCAGTTCAACTTTGTCACATTTTACACAAAATTCGTCGTATGTTGAAGTGCGTTAAGTGCGTTAAGTTTTATACATGTGGCTTAACGAAGTTCTCTTTCTCTCGTGTCTCCCTGCAGTCGTGTCTGTCTGCAGGTGACTTAAGTTCGCCTATCTCATGGTTAGAGACGGCGCGCGACTGCGGCGTTGCTGACGACATTCTTCGTCCATCTACGCAGCGAGTTTTTGACGACGCTTCTGGATCTTCTGACCAGCAAGCGACTGAACGGCCACGATAAAATCGGCGCTGATTTCTGTTTCCTTAGCTCTCAGCCAAACACCAGTTTACACTGCGAGACCATGAATACGGGCTATAGACTATCGCAAGGTGTGCGCCTTACGCCCTATCGCCGGCATTCATTGCGGTTAGCCAGAGAGAGATGGCCAGACTGAGTTGATTTTGATGACCGGTTACATGCCGAGATCGTTTACCCGGCTACCGACAGTCGCCCATCCAAGTAGTAACTGGGCTCTGCGTCGATTAACTTTGTTGATCATTTAACCACTACAATAAATTGTCGGGCAAAGCTCAAAAACATTCATAGATGGATAACTTGATCAGTTAAATGCGCGAAGGTAACACGGCAAGAAATTTGCCACAATTAATTTAAGCCCAGCCCGATTTCCCACTGTCTATACAACTACATCGTGACTCAAAAATAAACCACTTAAATTTTTTTTAAATAGCTCCGGGAAACATTGGCAGATTTTAGTAATTTTTGGCATGCATCAACCGCATTGCAAAAAATTTGAAGTAGGCCTAAATGACTGCAGTTTTGCCCACCTCACCAATACTGTCGCCAAAGTGAGGTGGGCAATATTACATGCGTTTGCGTCAAGCTTTTTCTTGATGCTGCATGCCAAAATAAAAGGTCGGCGAATGTTTCACGGCGATATTTAAAAAATAAAAGTGGCTTGTTTTTGATACACGGTGTACAATGATTGATGCTGAATGAGGCTGTAAACTGTCATGACACCGGGAAGACCAAGTTGTGACTTATCTACCAGATGATGAAACTTCTTTATCATCGAGTTTAGTGAATCGCTTCTTGTCTGCATTTCCGTGAGTTTTTCCCTCTTCTTCAGGCTGTTGATCCCTCGGGTGAGGAATCAGCCACACGGGTTCTCCGTCTCCACCCAGCTCCATTCTTCACATTTCCGCACTGCATTATAGCACTGATGTTTTCGCGAGTGACACGCGTTAAATACACAGGCGAACGTGTCCTCAACTTATTCGGTGTTTGTTGCGTTTATCTTCTTCATACACGAATGTTAAAATTACCAGCAACGACTATCTGACATTTACAGAGCAAAGACTTTAAAATACGCTCGTAACTAGCATTACTGAAAATTAGATGCTACACTATGTACTGCAATAAACTACAAGAAATTTGAGCTAATGCTCACAAGACGCGCGAAAGCCTATAGCAGTTCCGGTTCAGTATATTAGCTGAAAATTGGGGTGTTCACGCTAAGTTAATATACAAATACCAAATTCTCTATCTAGATCGCATAACGATAGTTCCGTGCAGCCGATGGTAAAAATTTGGTAATCCTAGCTTGCACCGCTTTTTACTGATTCACAACTGTGACTGACGGACAGACAGACAGACAGACGGACAGAAGTGCGATGGCTAAGACGCGATGAAACGCGCGTAAAAATATAACAACTCAATCAATGCAGTCAATCAGCGTTAGTTAGTGCTGGGCGTTGTAAACCGATTCCCGAGGTGGCAGCACCATCGAACAAAATGTAACAAATTACACTCTAAATTATGCAAACCGTTTCACCAAATACTGTGCATCAGAAATGTACTGAATAATAAATTATTGTGCTCACAATACAACGAAATCGTAGAACGAAAATCTGTCGCTTTTGAGTTAGATTTGCGGGAATTTGGGATAAAATACAACACATTTATTACAGTCATGCCGAAGTGCACATAATGATAGTACCATGGCGCCTCCTTGTGAATGATACAGACTTGTGTCGCAGCCGAAAATCGCAAAAAAACATTAATAAAATTCCCTATTTTGGCGTTCAAGGTTATTGAATTCGGCGGCAATCGAGAGCCAGTATACGACTTTCTATAAGTGATTAATAGTAATCTAGGCCTTATCTCGCACCGGCCAAAAATCGCAAACTTTGCCCACCCCCTCTCATTTAGGGCCCTCGTTCGGGGTGACCCCCTTCGAATTTATGGAAAAGCTTTACGGTTCCTGAAACTAGAGTCTTCCAGGCAGCCGACGGTGAAGATTTAGTGATTCTAGTTTGCACTGTTTTTGACTGATCCACCCGTGTGACAGACGGACAGACGGACGGACGGACGGACAGAATTGCGATGGCTAAGACGCGCTGAAAGCAATGGCTGCTTTCGCGCGTAAAGATCAACAGTAGTTACCATGCAGTAATGGCAGCGCATAATACCTAACCAGAGAATCCGTTAATTAAAGCAGACTGTTCATAGCTGCTGTCACGGAACAAAATTCTTGCATGCCTGCACCGTCAGTTACGCGTAGACTGTACAATGCTGTTGAGCAGGCAATACGATGCTCGCCAGACGTTTTTATTCGGCTTATAATGCGTGCATTCTCACACTGTTGTGCTTTTATCTGGCGTTCTGCTTGACAAATCATGTCTCGTATGACTTAATACGATATTATATTTGCAGCCTTGCAGGTTATTCTATGCACTGGACCACGTCATGCAATGAAATTACTAGTTTGTTTTGGTCTAATTTTGCCTCGAGCTGACGGTAGTAAATTAGGCCAGAGCATCGAGACACTGTAACACTGCCCTGCAGTATGGTTTCATTCGTATTTAAAACCAATTTCATAGCCGTCATGTGTCAACTTAGCAGACTAGCAGTGTAATAACAACCCATTTGTAACGGAATGCGGTTTTATTATGCAGTGTCGTCATTAGTTTATTTTGCATTTATTTATATATTTATTTTTACAGCATATCTGAAGCAACAGAGTCGGGCTTAGTGATAACGCATTGGTATGGATCAAAAGATCATCTACGTTGAGTTGGTTTGGTATTTAGATGCGTGACCGTCTGCGAATGGTATAAAACTAGCCACAGACGTCAACTCAGCCTGGCCATCCCTTCCTGGATAGGCGCAATGAGTACCCGCAAAAGCTGGGACGTAAACAGGCACACCGCGCGATGCAATATCTCCATATCCGTGGTTTCTCAGCGTAATTAAGCCGATCAGATGGACACCAGCACCGCGCTATGAGTCGTGATACTTCAGTTTTTCACTTTGCCTGCGCATGTCACGCCACAGTCGTTGCATAATGCTTAGTCAGTCAAACCAGACAAGCCAGTGCGTCTGCGAGCATTCAGGCGTGGTGTGTGGGCTGCCATGCAACAGCTGCCTAAGCTGTTCGATGCGTGTCCCCCTAAACACAGGTCTGTAGACTTCAGTCATTCAGTGCTTTATGTTCCCCACATTTTGTCACGTTTTGCACTACCTCTCCGTCTTCAAAACAAACTCGTCACCATGGTAGGGCCTATTCTTCACGTTAGCAGTATGCGAAATGCAAAGATACGAACATTTTTACGGCGAATTTAAAGATTTATCAATTCGCTTAAGAAGAGTTGCACTTGAGAAGATCTAGAAAAAATGTTGTTGGTTTATCGGATCGTAAAATATCATTGCGCATTGATACCAACAGTAACAGCTCGAGGCACGGTGTGTCGTCAGGTTTACAAACAGGTGCTCTAGCTGGCCGTTTGGCACTCTGTCTGTCTGCGTGTGATCCAACGGCGTCGTGGTGTAAAAAGTAGCCGGGGGCAGAAAATTGCAATTTCCAATAAACACTCCACATTTCCGACAGGGAGGATTATGAGTACTCAAAATGTTAATTTTTACCTTAACTTTCTCCAAAATTGGGCTTTTTGAGCTCCAAGTTTTGTATTTTTGGACGAAAATTGTGCGACATAAATTTTTCGACAGTCCGAAATTCAGGGGGATTTCCCCCACCGCTCTACGGTCCGGCCACGTCGCCACTGGTGTGGTGTGATGTCTCAGTGCATGCCTTGACTTCGATGATAATTGCAGCGGTCATCTCATCTCATGGCCTCCAGTTATTTACGAAACCTACGCCAACTGCTATATTTAACGCAATTACTGTGTACACGAGTGGTGGGTTAACGTACAGTACTTTGCTGTTCAACGACTGTCTAAGATTAAAAATACATCTCAACCAAAAAATAGGTTATTTCAGTTCACTGAAAGTGAAATTTAAATTGACCAAACCAAAGACCTGGAATAGAAACTAAAATATGGCTTATAAAATCCTGCTGCATGGAACCGACTTCCAGAAACTATCCACCTGCAGTCATAATACACAAACACTGTGTACAATCGAACGTTAAACCAAAATGATGATGACGATGCCGGTGATGACAATATTATTACTGAAACTAAAACTAAAACCAAAAATAAAATATCTATGTCATAAATCTCTTCCACAATATACTGTAAGGATGGTGTTTACGAGACATGACTGATTTTGGACTTAAAAGTGAGAATAAGTCCATTTTCGAAATTTTGGTGTTTTTTTCAAGTTTGAGTATGTTAATGTAGTGGCGGTTCCCATAACCTAAAAACCATATGACATGAGGTGAGTGAGTCACTCTACAACGTATTGCAAGAACGTGTATAAACGCTACAAATTGACAACAACGTTACAAATATCAAGTTGTATTTAATGGTAAAACGTTATTTCACGTGATAACACATTTCACCTTAATTAATCTCTTCACTTGCGTTTGTCATATATATTACGGTGTGCTGTAAGAAAAGTTCATTACGCTATTTGTCACTTGATCTGGTAGACATTAAATTGTGCTTCTTTTTACCTCAATATTTGAAATATTTTATTGCTATAATTACATATTTCATATTACATATTCTGCTCACCATATAGCATCTCTGCAACTGCATTGCTATTCTGATCTGTTTTATGTTATCTGTTACCGACACCATTAACGCAACGAACCTATATACAATACTGGTCAGAATTATTGCACCAACCACATTTTACTTGTAGTAGTAACAGTTGTAGTAGTAGTTGCTGTAGTAGCTGCATAGTTGTAGTAGTACAATAACTTCAACTAAAACAACCACTACAACTAAAAAAATCTGAATGGCGCAATAATTAATGGCCAGTACTCTGTGGACGTTGTATATGCAGTATATGCAGGTCCATTCAGTAGACGAACGGGTGTCTGACGTAGTGTCGTTGGCTAGCTCGCTGTATCATCGCTGCGTCAATGTCACACTGTCTGGCAGGCATACTCTGCAGCGAGTCTTCGAGACACAGGTTCTCGGACGTCAGCTCCGAGTGTATAATGTAGTCTCCACGGACTTGCTGCGGTGGTCTGACGTTGTGGAAGTACGTGGCACTCGAGCGGTACAAAGGACGTGCGGGCTCTGGAGCGATGTGGCTGTACTGATGACGCGGCTGTACGTACTGACTGTATGCCGGACGCGCCGCCATGCACGGCTTTCTATGTACATAAACATCGACTGTAACTTAATGTAGTCTCATTAGAATGTGGGTGGCGCTTATGCTATAATAATGCTAGGCTTCATGCCTAAAAATCTACTACTGTCGACCAACATGATTTCCATTCGAGTACATTTTGATATACATAATTATATGCTGTGTCTCAAAAAACATCCCCGACATTTTTGACTGTAACTTGAAAACCAACTACCAGATTTTGATAATTTTTGTTATCAATATTCCTGGCACAACTTGCCATCAAATAGCCGTTTAGTTTCCCACCTCACCCAATGTATGCTTCTGCACTACCTAGGGAAAAAAGATCAAGCGAAATATGTGTTGAAATAAACACAAAACCTGAAAAAAACATCCCCGTCATTATCAATCGTAACTAAAAGAAAGATTAGCAGATTTTAATAATTTTTAGTAAAAAATATTTCCGATAAAACTGGCTATTAAATAAGTGTTTTAATTTCCATCTCACTTAACGTCTGCTGTTACACTACATGGGAAAAGCAGACCAAGCATAATATGTGTTAAAATGAATGAAAAAACGTCAATAAATGCCATCTATCCTAAGCTGTGGGCCCCAACAGCCGGAGTATTGCAAGGTTTGACTGTCATGCAGCAGTGTGTCTACCAGATAAAGTTTAGGAATGTTTGTGAAGTCAAGAAACGACTGGTACAGCCTGGATTGGTCTGGAGCAGAACTTTGTTGATACTGCTGTCAATGAATAGAGAAAGCGTCTCCTTGCCTGTGTTCGCATGGTGGGCCAACACTTCAAGCAATTATAATGTAGGCAGTTGAAAAATGGACAACTAAATGAGATGTCAGCCAAAGTGTTAAGAATGCGAACAAAATGTGTTTTACACGTTACGTTAATTAAGCAATCATATTGCATTGGATAAAAGTGATATTTCGCTGGTTTTGCTTTACATAGGTAGTGCAGAAACAAACGGTGGGTGAGATGGGAAAATGAATGGTCATTTAATGGCAAGTTGTGTCAGAAATATTAGCACCAAAAATTATCAAAATCTGATAATTGGTTTTCAAGTCACAGTCGAAAATGTCGGGGATGTTTTTTGAGACACAGTGTATAGCAGCTTAACTGTGGGAAATAGTAACGTTTCTTTACCCTCAGACACCAAAATCGTTGGCGGCTGATGCTTTGCCCCAGACTTAGCTGTGGAGCTTACGGCGTTTTCCAAAAAAACCCCTAGCTGAATTAATAAAAGAGGGGGAAAGAGAAAAAACTAGAAATTTGGGGCAAAGCCCAACGTGAGTCCGCCCGGTGCCCTAAGTCCGACTGATGGAAATTAAGGGGGGGGGGTAAAATTTCCCTGGCATGAAAGTCACGTGGCCCGAACTCAAATGCATTGGTATACGCCGAACGCGCATTGTCGACTTAGGGTAGGTCAGCATGAGCGCTTATAACTTGGTTCGTCGTGGACCGAATTTCACAAATTTTTTTCTTTTCAACGCCGAAAACATCGCTCTCGTCAACGCCGTTTAGATTTTGTCGCCATCTTTATCGTTTCCAGAGATATTCGCGGTCAAACTCGAAAGTTGTCGTAAAACGTACTAAATTTTGGACGTTTTTTGCCCTCCCAAATTTTAAGGGGGCGGTACCCCCAAATTTCGTACTTGCGTTAACACCCCAACCTAGAGACGCGTCAAGTGCCAAAATTTCGTCGGGCTGTACCCCCTAACTCCGAAGTTATAAGCGCTCCTTTATTGCATGTTAAGCCAATTTTTGACTCCCCTATGAAAAAGTTGTAAGGGGGCCCCCGCCCCCGGTGGGGGGTG
>Ga0209367_1011797_pt1 | contig 11541 bp, 5 predicted proteins | sample WorMetLIZISLAND2_FD_187412 | JGI IMG/M metagenome (GOLD analysis project Ga0209367, IMG submission 187412) | Marine gutless worms symbiont microbial communities from Max Planck institute for Marine Microbiology, Germany - Olavius geniculatus... ... | reverse complement strand
ATGCCAAAGAGCCCCACTTTGGTAAATCCAGCTACAGACTGAAAAAGTTTCATGCAACAATCAGTCTGATTCAAATGCTGCTTGCATTAGCGCACCAAAACGTTTCAGCTTAATGTCCTATGGCGTCATAAATTACAATGACGTCACTTGCACAATCTGCTCACACGAATACGCCAGGAAGGTAGCTTTTACTGATATATAGATAATAAAAAAATTTTGTCCAATATACTGAGGCTGAAAACTTTTTGAATGCCCATCGTTTTTGTTTGCAGTCGTAATTGACTCAAATGCTGTTATTTGCGGTTAGCGCAAATGTAGGCTATTGCATATTCACATATGCCAATGAGAAATTCAAAAACGTATTTATTAGGGCTTTCACAAAATCAGATGCCACAGGGCTCCACTTTGGTACACTTAGCTACAGACTGGAAAACTGTCATGCAACAGTGAGCCTGATTCTATGCTGTTTGCGTTAGCGCTCCAAATCGTTTTGGTTTAGAGCTATACGACGTCATAAATTACAACAATGTCATATCTCATTATAGTTTGTAAAGGATGTACGTTTCACTGATGTATAGATTGTAGAAAATATTATTGTCTAATACGTCAAGGCCGGAAACTTTTGGGATGACCCTCGTAACACTGTGTGACCGGCAGGTAACAATGACATGGGTTTCCTATTGAAACTGGTTTTAAAATGTTAACAATTTGGGCGTTGAATGGAGACTGCAAATTTGCTCTGAAATTCAGAAACGCAACATGATTCACGAATCAGTGTAAACTGAGCCCACTGCACTTACAGCTGACAAGTTTATCATACAAAACCATGACATTTAAGCAGAAATTGGAAAGGTAACTGGTATAGTTTATAATCGGTTAGTGCTGTAAATGTGTGCTGAAATTTTCTGTAAGGGGCTAAAAGCCACATACGGACGTAAGAGGGGAGGGGAGAGGGGCTATAACCCCACTCTTTAGCGCCGTCACTGAGAACAGATCATGGACTGAAAACAGACTGGTGTGAAATATTCTGCGCAAATCACACTTTGATCCAGCATTGCTGATAACGTTAAATTACTGATGACGTCTTGCATCATTCAGCAAATTAATATTTTTGACTGCAGTCAGGGCCGGATAAGCCTAAATTAAGCCTGATGCTGCAGTTCAAACAACCTATCTTATTGTCGGCATTCACGACCGACCGAACGGTCTACTACTGCTAGCTTGCGACACAACCACTGCAAGAAGAAGGAATTTGAAATCTACCATGCCGGGATCGAGACGCCCTAGGCGTTGAGAGGGGGCGTCGTCAGCTCCCCAGTGAGGTGCGAGTTGGAGCCCGGCCAAAAATGGATTTTATACATATTTGAGGTCACAAAAAGTCATCTTGGATGCCTTTTCCAGTAGGCCAGGACCCAAATTTTAAGTCACCGTGCACCAGCCGTGCGCAGCCATAAAAGACAGAAAAAAATTCTCGTGCATTTCGAGACCCTAGGGCCTAGACCTATCTCACGAATGGACCTAACAATGCAGCATCAATAGCATCGAGCTTAATCCGACACTGACTCCAGTGTAGCTGATACCTAAAGTACTTCTGTCAAATGCTGCGCTGGCAAAGTAAGTGCATTTTACAGAAAAGCAACAACGAATTGCATTAATAAGACAACAAACAGGGCCTATAAATATACAGAACCGGACTGTCCAAAAATTTCCCTACTCGAATCCTAAAGCTAACCACACCCTAACCCTAAGCCGTAGTCTAACCCTAACCCTAGATCGTTATTTCAAACTCCAGTTTGGCAAACTTTTGCAACAGCTTCATACAAAACTGCCGTCTATACACACATTGACGGCAACATGCAGTGACTGACACATTGAAAACAGCAAACAAAAATAATTAAAACTGTGATATTATTCAGCAGCACATATGCTTGTAATTAGTTAGGTGATGTGATGGCGGATAATATCTCCTTTAGTGATTTTTGCTGTTTTTATGCATCAGCCACTGCATGTAGCCGCTGACAAGTAGACGTATAAACGGCAGTTTGGAACATTAAGTACATTATGACAATCAGTCCGTGACGTGGTGATATGATGCAGCTATTATGCAATGTACGAATAAATACAAAAATCACCATATGTCAAAGACATCAGTCCACAATGACATTATTGCTACAACTGACAGCTGATTGTACCCTATTAGAACCACTCAAGTACGTATGTAATTAATCATTACAGATATCATTCAGTTACAGACTTGCTTCTAGCGACTGACATGCTACACTGAACGTCTGTCAGACTGATCCCTTTCTTCCTTCCGGCAAGCTTCACAGCCCTCTCTCTTATCCGTCATTTCCTCTTCTCTCTTTTCCTCCCTTTGGTATTTCTTTTCAGAGTCACACATTTCCCCCAGATTCACCTAGGGGTCTGAGACATGCTGTAAGTTCTCATGGCCGCCGCCAAGTGCGCAGAATACTAGGCCTCAAAAACGCACCTGGAAGCATGCTAGAGAGGCAACATGATGTAAAAACATGTTAGATAAACGTGACGTTTCTGACGATTGTTGAGTGAGTGAGTGAGTAGGGTTTAACGTCCCGCCCGACACAGCATAGGTCATTTCGGCAACAGCCTTTGCAGGCAGAATGCACACAAACACATAATATTAAAACAAAGGTTAACCTTTAGAATAAAAAATCAAAAAATGTAACCTTTACAGAAACATAAAACAGAAAAAAATGCGCTAAACCTCAAATTGTAAGAACTCCATTATACGCGTGCATATGTAATATGGACGACGCAGTTGACCTGGCTCAGAACCGTCCACTCTGGAGATTGATGTCTACGTTCGGCGTTACGCACTCTTAGTGGTGCTTGCCAGAAATGATGATGATGATATGTAATTAACAATAATGGTAGTTCTAATAATCTTCCCTGTTATCCTCCAGACAGTCATTAATTTCAGAATGCTATCTGTTGGATTGACGATTGTTGATATTACATGTAGGTTAATAAGATCTTATACCAAGAATCCCTTGAACGGCTGCAAAAACCTCTGTCTAAAATTATGTGGGAGTATTGCCGTGAGATTCACATGTTACGGAAGCTAGTGAGAATAACATGAAAGCATTACGGTAGACCAGGAATGCGACACTCCAGTCCAGTGTACTGTATGTACCATGTGAATGGGTAGACAGTGTCTGTATGTCACCGATGTGACAGTCCAGTCCAGTGTCATGTAGCATTGTAGCTTAGATACCGGTGTGCAGGGGTGGCAGAGTACTGGCACGGCACAGTCCAGTACACTGTACAGCAGGGGTCTCAAACTCGTGGCCCGCGGGCCGCATGCCGCCCGCGAAGGCATTAATTGCGGCCCGTGACATATTATCTGAAATTCTAAAACTTTAGGATAAAAATAAGTCGTTGTATTCATTTTACAGCATTTTTTCCAGTAATTCAGCAAAACTACTATTTTTTCTCATTTGCGTTCTCTTTAGTGGAGCCGCATGCTGATGCCGGCAGCGACCAAAGCTGGCGCTGGCAGCTTGGACCATTTCTCATCTCTTCAGGTGGTACGTGGTAGGCCTAAGTGAAGTCAAGCCACGGTGCCTGAACGATTATGCAGATGTCATTTCTTGATTACTTGCAGAGTTCGACCGATGTTTTCAAAAGTTCAATAATCTTAAACCGCAGTTTGCACTCTTTGCCGCTCCGTTTGACGTTGACGCAGAAAGCGTTTCCGAAGTATTCCAGACGGAGGTATTGGATTTGAAGTGTTACAAGCAGAAGCAGAACTACACGGACGTCTTCCTTCTGTCATTTGTATTAATTTCTGCATTTAATGCATTTTGTCGTCTCTAAAAACAATGCGGCCCTCCTACTGAGTGATATTTTGCAGTGTGGCCCGCACCCCCAAATGAGTTTGAGACCCCTGCTGTACAGTGATATGTAGCCTAGACACTGCCTGTGTTTGTCACCGAGGTGGCAGGTCGGCGATGTGAACTGGTCTGTAGCCGGCTGGCATGTGCCGGTAGTACTCAGTCTGTGAGCCAACGAGCAGCAGCGTGTTGCCTTTGTAGCTAAACCTACACCCCACACCACATCACGTCATTATCGTCAGGCCTCAAACTATTTCTGTGCTTCCAGTTGCTGTCTGACATTGAAAAAACCTTGTGTCCTTAAAATTTCTATCAAATCCTGTAAAAATATTTGCGCAGTTTATAGTTTGTCTTCAAAGTTTGACTAGAAAAAGAGTCTGTTATGCTGCAGTATCCTTGCAGTGCTGTAGCAGCTGTTGTGGCACTAAGTCTGGCAGCTGCTAAACCAATGTTTAGGCACATATAGAAATTTTCCCCCGAGTATATCTCACTGAGGCAAAATATTGGTGATAATTTTTGTGAAAAATGGTCTTCAGTGTGCAAAATAGTCTTCAGATTCGGGGGGCCTCACCCTCTAACCCCCACCTGGACACCAAAGCACAGACCCGCACACCCCAATTGGTCCCAACATAGGCTCGTGCTCCCACGCTTGGCATAAAAGCCAGACCAATCCAAACTACCGGTACGCTGCTCCGGGCTTACTTTAGTTTTCATAAACTGTTGCCACCACAATGACCAGTCCAGCAGACGATCGACACATCATGGTTGTGAGAACTGATACCTGAGCAGGCCGAGGTGTTTGCCTCTGACTGGCTGCGCCTTCACGTAGAACAGCCGAAAGCATTTACACAGCAGAGACAAAATGCGCTCATCGGTGACGCTGTCTTGTTCATAGTAGACTGAGTAGACTTTGCTGTCAACAACAATAACAACCAGCACCTGACTACGTGCCACCGATGATCACATCTAGACTACTCTTAGCACTGATATGCTATTAATCTAATTGTACACAGACTTACATACAGTAAGACGTAATAAGCAGACATTATACAAACTTAACCAACCTAGATGCGGAATAGATAATAACAGACTATGTTATTATAATACCACTTGGCACGAAAATCGGGAACAGTGGTATCAACAGAAAATGACAATGGAAATAAGGTGTTGTCATGGCAATGGGCAGAAATGTGAATGTGAGAAAATGGAAACGGTAAGAGTCATTTCTGCATATATCTAGCAACATACAAGCTGTCTGGTGTGTAAGGGTAAACTGGTTGGTGTGAAACCTGGTAACATCGGGAATGTAAAAGCCGAGTCCAGTGCCTGAGAGACAGTCGGCGACGTTGGACGTGTCCAGTGGTCGAGCGGACGTCAACAACGCACGGAGCTCCGCCTCGTACTTAGACGATGTCAGCGACTCCACGTTTGACAACCGCACGCCACTGTCACTGCATGTAACACAACATCACGTCACTGCCACTATATGCCACACAATGACATCATGACACTCCATACAAGATGAAATCAGGCCAATGTCAGAGTACACCTGGTTCATCTGATGAATGCAGCAACTCAGCCTTCCATCCCTCCGGGGTAGGTAAATCGAGTACCGGCCTATCTGGCTTGGGTTAAGGTGGGGCGCATTCACCTCTGTCGGGTGGCAGGTAATACACTGTGTGATCCCATATGACAAGTGACGCTCCGTAGCTCTGAGATGGGTTCGCTCATTAGGAGCTATATGTGACCTTTAACCTTCTAGAGCCAGCTGGCCACCAACCTCAGATTCACCTGTTGGCACCCATGGCGACTACATGCACAATCAACATTCATCGCTATACTCAGCCTGACAGCTGACAATGATTTCACCACAACACCATCCCACAGATGCAAGAAGGCGGGTCAACCGGAGTGACTGTAGGTTACACGTCAAAACTAGAAGGCACTTGTAAAAGTGCACATCTCCACCAAGTGAAAAAAATTTAAACATTACAACAACAACAACTACTACTACTACATTGTGACCATGCATCTATCTGCCACCGTTATGGAGATATGGCGCCTCAAAGATAATGGGGTCATGACCTTGACCTTTCGGGATCATGTGACATCATCAGTCACGTGACCATCAATCACGTGACCATTCGACTCGCAGTGGTCGACTTCCTATAGGAGGTCCATTGCAACCATGCGTCTATCTAGCACCGTTATGGAGACATGGCACCTCAAAGTACATGTACACAAACACACCGATGGACACACAAAATGACCAATTTCATAATCTCCTCCAATGTTCACTTTGTTCACATTTGGCAGAGATAACTACACTGTGTCTCAAAAAAAACATCCCCAACATTTTCGACTGTAACTTTAAAACCAATTACCAGATTTTGATAATATTTGATACGAATATTCCTGACACAACTTGCCATCAAATGATCGTTCAGTTTCCCACCTCACCCAATGTATGCTTCTGCACTACCTAGAGAAATCAAATCAAGCGAAACATGTGTTGAAATAAACAGAAAACCTGAAAAAAAAACACTCCAGACATTATCGATCGTAATTTGAAGAAAAACTAGCAAATTTTAATAATTTTTGGCAGAAATATTTATGACACCACTAGCGATTAAAGAAGTGTTTTAGTTTCCACCTCACCCAACATCTGCTTTTGCACTACTTGGGGAAATCCCAAGCATAATACGTGTTGAAATGAACGAAAAACATTGATAAATTCCCTATATACTAATCTGGGGGCCCCAACAGCTGGTCTATTAAAAGGTTTGACTGTCATGCAGCAGTGTGTCTACCAGATAAAGTTTAGGAATGATTGTGAAGTCAAGAAGCGACTGGTACAGCCTGGATTGGTCTGGAGCAGAACATTATCGATACTGCTGTCAATGAATGGTGAAAGCGTCTCTTGCCTGTGTTCGCATAGTGAGCCAACACTTCATGCAATTATACTGTAGGCAGTTAAAAATGGACTTCTGGATAAAAAGTCAGCCAAAGTGTCAGAAATGTGAACAAAATGTGTTTTTACGTATTATGTTAATTAAGCAATCATATTGCATTGGATAAACTTACCAGAGCTCAGCTCAGAAGTATAACTTAACACCAACAGATTACCAATGCACCACGCCAAGTGTACATATGTAGATGTACATGCTGACTGCCAGTGTACGAGATCAAGTGTACAGATGCCAGACAGACAGACGAAGACATACATACACGTTGGTGGTTCGCAGTCGGTTGAAGAGCTCAGACAAAAGTTGCATTTGCTGAGTCAGTCCAACGTATGGTCGCCGATACACGCGAGACACGTCTGGAACCAACATCTCCTTACCAGCAGCAGCCCGCCAGCCTTCCCATGACCTAAATGACACACACTGGCCAGCTTACCAACCAAATAACCTTCACGTGACCTACAGTAGACTGCTTATATATTCTAGAACAGAGTGAACTATATATATATAGTACAGTACACATGAACAGCAGCTTGTATAATGAATGAATACTGCACATTCATTTGACACTTTTTAAAATACAATACATGCAACACGGTGTTCCAGCACATAAATATAAACAACGGAATATGTCAACTAGTTTTAATGTCGTTATTTTTTCAACATCATTTTCATGCACAACCAAAGAATGTCTTCAGTACACACTGATGTCGAACAAGATTAGTTTAGATTAAACTAGAATTTGGGCCAAATCCCAACGCGAAGCCCCAACGCGAGGTGTCGCGTTGGGATCCGGCCCAAATTTCTGTAAGTCTGACTAGCACCAGCAGTAGCAGCAGCTGACCTGTTCATGCAGCAGTCATCCATGTGATGTCGCATTGATGCATCAAAGAAGGATTTCTTGAGCAGGAAGCCAAGACCAGGAAATGTTTCAGTTCGGTAGACAACAGACGGCAGAGTCGACACCAAGTCATATCCTGCAACACAACCAGTCAACCGTTCCTTCGGTCGGCCAGCGGTCAGCTAGAAACAACAAGACAACAGACAGCAAAAAGTCACTGACCAACCGAGAGAGTAAACAACCGACTGACTGAGTGACTGACCAACGTAGTGACCGACGGACTGACTCATTGACCGTCGCAGATGGCTCAGTGGGTAGGGGGTCGATCAGAGTGTTGGTTGGTCGGTTGGTTAGTCAGTGGGTTAGTTAGTTGTTTTCATTTACACCGACAATTTTGTTTCCGTTTTTGTAAACAAAATCCATTTAAAGCTCTATTTGCACATTTCAGTTTCCATTTTAATTTTGCTTTTGATGACACCGACTATGCTGCACTGCAGGCATCATCAAAGCAGACAGACACAAAGAGAGTGGACAGAGTGTGTGAGTGTACATACAGGGTAGTCCAAAAAAAACGGATAACCAGTTTTATTTTTGGGATAACTTCGGTAATTCAGGTAATGTGGTCACACAATAAAGGTGCGGTGGGTGGAAAAACTACACGTTTGTGCGCCATAAATTTCTGCTTGTAACAGTGAAAGAATGGTTAAAATCAGTGCTGAATTACCAAAGTTATCCCAAAAATAAAACTTGGTATCCGTTTTTTTGGACCACCCTGTAAAGTGTGTAAGAGAGTAGAGGAGAGTATAGAGAGTAAAGACCATTGACGTTCCATGCTGAGATGCCGACAAGCGAGTCGTCAGCATCAACGGCCCCCAGACAGCCAGCCAGCAGCTGCAAGAAGTCCTGTGTCACGATCACTTCCTCTTCCAACACTATCACATGCTTCTACACAGACATGCACGCAGACATAATCACAGACACCCAGATGGACAAACACACAGGCAAAGTCAAACAAATTCCTCAGCGAAAACCTGCTGAGTTTACTGCAGTAGTTTATTGTACTTGAGTGCAGCAGCAGTGATGATGATGATGATGATGATGATGAAGGACGAATTAACTTTCGTTAAGTCCTAAGACTACAAGGACACGTAACAATAAGCTTAAACAGTGAAGTCACGTAATAGTAGTCAGTGCAATGAGACGTTGTTAGTCATGTCTGTAAGACCGGGCAAAAAAGTTCGGTTTTCAGTCTGCTGCGGAAAACTTGCAACGACGGAGACGACCGGACCGACTCCGGCAGACTGACAGTTGGCAAACGTGTGAAGCAGATGCAGTCATCATAGCTTCAGCATGCAGACTCCAGTACACAGTGAATGAATATCACAGACTAATGCACAAAATGTAAACTGAAAACAGCACAGTGCTGAGAAAGAGACTTACTAGAAATCAATTTCTGTAACATATCACATCACATTTCTGGTTCTTCAACATAACTCATTAATATTCATGCCGTCTGCACCTATGCCGAGTGATATATCAATGATCAGCACTGTCCAGTAACAAACAAGTGTAAACTGGTAAGCCTTATGCCGATGACACACAGTCAGATATCGGCGTCAAAATCGGATCCAAAATCAGTACCGATTTCGGCGTCGAAATCGACGCCGATTTCTGTGCTGTCTGTCATGCAAATTCGGATCCGAAATCGGTAAGAAAAGTTGACTTCAAAAATCGGTACCGATTACAACACTGCTCTATTCCAAGCCGAAATCGGCCTGCACGTGACCACAATGGTCACGTTTGATTGGTTGCGGTCCTTGTTTATTTTCGTTCGTTGTTGTTGTTCCCACAGATATGTACCTTTTAAAAGGTACATATCTGTGGTTGTTCCGCTGTATAGGCCTATATTGTTTGGTTTAATTTATTTAATTTATTGATAGTTATCTGTTACTTATTAAGATAAGTTTAAGTGACCGTCAAATCGAATTACTAATTGAGTCATTGACAGTTAGACGATGCCATGTTTGTTTTCGGCGCCAATTTTTCATCCCGATTTTTCATCCCGAGTGGATTCGGTATGAAAAATCGACACCGATTTTGGCGCCGATTTTCGGAGTCGACTTTTGGCGCCGATATCTGACTGTGTGTCATCGGCATTAGGTAACAACATAGTTACATAAAAGAACAACAAAACAACAGCCATGAAATACGATGGTCAGTGAAATGAGACTACAGTGACGTACAGCATCAGGGTAGAGATCCCAGACCTTCAGCAGCGCTTTTGACAACATCTCTGCACACATCACGATAAACACAGCAAGATCACATCAGCAGCAGCAGCAGAGACAGCAGCAGCATGATCTATTTCTTTCCTTCAGCAGCAGCTAATCAGAGCGTTGGTGGCTGCAGTGGCATGAGAGCAAAATCATATGAGCGACCTGGTAGACCTTTATAGTAGACATTGATTGTCAGAAATTTCTCAAACCAGTCCAATCGTCTGTAACACGTGGACATCAGTTCAAACTCTGTAAACTCTTATGTCCATCTGCTTTCATTGCTAGCACTTTTTGGCACTGGGTTGTCAACTTGAGCAAGCTCTCCCAGAAAATATTGTTGCAGCCACATCCCTGGCAATGTTTAAAGCTCAACTAAACGATTTTGACTTGGCTCACTTTACAGTTGTGTTTTAACTTGGTTTTATTGTGTTGTCTTATTTGTTTGTTTTTTTTTCTTTTTTTTCTTTTTCTTTTGGGGTTCATGTAAGAGGCTCTTGCAGCCCTTTGTGCCCTTGTTCAAGCTCTTTCATTATTCATTTTGTCAATGCCTTTGTACTTGCTTGACTAAATAAATGATTTGATTTGATTTGACCTGTGATAAGCAGTGTCATCATTGACCTGACTCAGACACAGAGACTGCTGTCGACCAGCTACACAGTGGCCCAAGTTAAACAAAGCCAAAGTAGTTTCAACTTCAAGCCACTGCCCGACTCCGAAGCAAATTATGACTTCGGCTCAGCTCAATGTAAATGCGGCATATCACTGGCTCAAACGAATAAAGCCAATGAACCCTGAACAATAACTCAAAACTTAATCGTATCAATTTATAACTCATCAATTCAATGTACTTGTTAGCTGGATATGTTAGCTTGGCGATATTTCTGACTTCTGCAGTTATTTTCTGCATTCGACTGCACATGCCCAAGTATAGTAAGTGTAAGTGTATTTAGTGCCACCATGACACAATTACCTGCGAACAGGCAGACAAGACAGACTGACGATGACAGATACGAACAGACAGACAGAGACAGAAACTACAGTGCATTGTCAAGTATAACAAATATGGATTGGGAGATATTAGACATGGCTTGTTAATAGACCATGCTGCATCAGAACTGCATAAACAGACATTCGTCAACAGAATTACATTCGGCAACTATTTAATTCATTTTTTTTCTGCTCATATTTTACTGCGTTTATCATGTATTTCATTTTTTTGTGTTTCTTTTTGATTCTTCTTAGTAATGATTTGTAGTTTTTTTGCTTTTGTGTACGTTACTGTTCTTGTGCGATTGACAAGGGTGTTTATTGCATATTAAAATAATAAAATAATTATAAATAACATACGAGCATATTTAGCACTGGCATCAAGAAGATTTGACTTGTATCCAAAGACGTCTGCCAGCAATGATGACTCCTCAGCATTGTCAGCATAGAACACCTACACAGCACAGCTTTATTAGGCGTAGGCGTAGTGTAGTGGTAATGCGTCTGATCTGATCAGCGAAGTTACTGTACGTCGGGCCCGGTTAATACTGCGATGGGTGACTGCCTGTGGGCAGGTAAACCATCTCAGGATGTAACCAACT
>Ga0209367_1011796_pt1 | contig 11542 bp, 9 predicted proteins | sample WorMetLIZISLAND2_FD_187412 | JGI IMG/M metagenome (GOLD analysis project Ga0209367, IMG submission 187412) | Marine gutless worms symbiont microbial communities from Max Planck institute for Marine Microbiology, Germany - Olavius geniculatus... ... | reverse complement strand
GAATGCTTATATCTCAGCAACGGTTTCGAATATTACGTGTACAGTTTTACCACTAGATTCTACGCATTTTTCTGCACACGGTAGTATAAAAAACTGCAAAAAGTGCATAAGTGCGTTTATGCACTTTACCACTCAACGGACGATATCAGCTAAACTCATGTTCACTACATCATCCTTTCTTGTCGACCACGTTGACGTCTTACTGTATCTATTAATCTAGGCATTATTACGATTTTTATTTGCGTACACTACATAACTGTATACAGGTTTATAAATAGCTATTTAGTTCTAAATTTAATGTAGGTAGAGTTTATAGCAGTCCTGTATCAATAGTATTGCAGATCTCCGTATACAATACAATTCACACTGTGTTGTTATAAACTAAGCTTATGTGAACAAGCGTTATAGACTAGCCTAAGTGTACGGTAACTGTACGGTTTTCAGTGTCATAGCCAAGGAGAAGTAAAACGGCCAAGTTCAGGTAGAACATAAACTTTGCTCTTATATATAACCTCCAGGAATAGCCCCAGATGAACGTTGTCTGGAGCACTGAGTCGTCGGCACATTTAACAAGTCTTGCGATCTCCAGCCTTTCTTCTGCGCACTCAGCATTTTCTTGACGTTGGTGGGACGCTACGTCATCCCACACGCTCTGACGGTCTGTCCTTATCAGTCCTTTGGGCTGCCAGTAGCATCGACTTTTCACAGTCAAATTGATGAGATGCGTGAGATGTGCTATAGTTCTTGAAATTACTAATCATGTCACATTCTTTATCCTGCCATGCAGGAAAGAGCATCGACTCAGGAGTGGGAGAACTTTTTTAGTTCGTTCTGCTCTGAAAACTTATGGGACATCAGAATAGCATGCGTCTTATGATGGAGCATCTTGCTCATGTTGTTGACCAGAGTGGGTTCTACGTATGCGACCAGTGCTTATGTCATACTGCCACTGTAGCCTGGTCACAAGTACAAAATGCTGCAGCCAGACTGTGGTGCAAGTCATGCCAGCTGTTTAACAGCGTCAGTCACTGGGTCACTTCACTTTTTGACTGAGACTTTCGCTGAGACATTCGCTGAGTCCAAAAGTACCTACTTAGACCAAAGCTGAGTCGAACTAACCTGGCTAAAGTCGGTTCGATTTGCATGGAAGAGATAGCTTTAGCCCTTAGGGCATAACTTTCGCTGAGTCTGAATCCACTTCAACTTTTGACTTTAGCTGAGCGAAAACATGGCGACTATTTACAGTCCTATGCATACGGACAGTTTAGTAAATTAAAGCAGTCTGGTACGAAAAATAAACGCCCTAATAAATATGCAATGACGTCAAATGTTACGTAATTACTTTATTTGCGTGCACGTCACAATTAAATAAGCAAATCCAAGCGTAAATGGTTGATTTATTTCCTGTCAGGTTTACGGGTTTTCCGCCATTTTTAATTGTTTTGGTCTAAGTCAGTAGAACTACAGACTTTAGCATTCAGCTTTAGCTTTCGCTCAGCGAAAAGACTCAGCGAAAGTCTAAGTCAAAAAGTGAAGTGACCCACTGTGTGTGTGTGTGTGACTCACAGACGCACGTCAAATCAGTCCGAAGTCCGAGAGAAGAAAGAACAATTCCGCTTTTTCTGCATAGACTAAAGTGTTTACATAGATATGAAAAGTAATGCGTGCGCATACCAGCAATGTAACGTATCGTAAAATGTGGTACCCGAGCCCAGCGTCGATAGAAAAGAGATACAAAGCTGAAACTCCTCAGTTGTGTTTACAAAATTTTAGTCAATTTTAATAAAAGGACGGGAAAGGAATTCGAAGGCGACGAAATTGACGCCGCTAGATAGCGCCAAAGTAGGAGTCTCGGGCCAAAATCGGCCAGACAAATTGAACTTTTCTCGATTTTTAACCGCTTGCTAAATTTGGACGGAAAGAGCTACCAAGTTAAAACTGCAGATTTATGTTAACAAAACTGCATAGTAATGAAACGCAGAAAAACATGCTTGAAGCCGCTGTAATCTACGTCACAAGGTGGCATCAAATTAGAGGTTTTTAGCCAAAATCAGGCACCCAGATGGTGCGAGTGGGGTTTGAAAAATGCTTGTCGCAGAAAGACGTTTTCTAGGCGTTTCACCGTCAACTGGGTCACGTTTGATGCGATTGATATGCGTCAAGTCGACTATGCCAGATGTGCCATTTCAGATGTGTGTACGCACCACCACAGTTCGGTGCCGGGCACACCTTCTTTGGTCGCCAGATACACGTCGTCTGTCGCGGAACACCGCGCGGTGCACCTGTACCACATGTAAAACAGCAGCAAAAACAATTCTGCACAAACACACCTACACAACTACAGACCGTTGGCTTCTTTTGCAGCAACTGTTTGCGTTCGCTGTGACAGTTCTCAGCGGCATCTGAGACAAGTTATCAGTCACTGACTCTACAACCCGTGATTTATGTGGTTTACTATTGGTATATTTAAGAAAGTTTTGTTGTTCATCATGTTTGGATGTGTAAATCAATGTTTATTTTCTGTTAAGGTTGTGCACTTTTTGTATTTGTTGTTTATCTAGTTTACTAGGGAAATCTCTTTTAATAAGTTTATTTTCCAGGTTATTCAAATGTTTAGTAAATTCGTTATCCTCGTCTATGATCCTACGATATCTAATTGCTTGTGAATATGGAATTGAAGTTTTGATACAGATAAATATCATACCTGCCTGATCAGCTTACTCTGAAGTTTTAACAGAACTGGATGAATAAGATGCAGTGCCTTTTCTTTTTTGATTGCAAGTTTCTCTGTAACATACCAGAATCTCTTTAATTCTTTCACACAGCTTGCAACGTTTTTTCTTCGTACGTTACAATATATGCAGAACGAGCTAATGCTGTACTGGCACAAGTCATTCTGTGACTTATGTCAATCACAGCACTGTGTTGTTATGAAGTGACGACTGAATTAGATATGCCCTTGTTGACTACAGAAGTGAGCATCACATGTTCACGTGGATGCTCAACTGCAAAGTATTGCGTTTGGTGCATGTGCAGTATAGTAACTGTTTTATAGACTGTGGCTTCAAATACATCATCGGTGGCGGGAGGTGTGTGATGAGGGCTTGGCGGCCTTCGACATCAACTTCGACCATGAGGCAGACGCCCGTCGCGCTCGTCGACACACGGTCACAAGCGTTCCTGCAACCGGCCCTCGCTGCCACATCTGTGGCAGTCTGTGCATCCGATTATGGATTGAGGAGTCATCTCCGGTGCCATCGCCCGTCATTGACCAGCTAGCACAGCGTTATCGTCGCTCGCGACGGACAGCACCAAGCAAGCAAGCAAAGCACATCATCATCAAGTACAGATGAGAGTCGCTGACGACATGGTTCAGAGACGGTAGTAACGTCCGACACTGACAGTGCCGAGTGGGCAGTTGCCTTGAACTGGTACACCTCCTCCGTCTTGCCAACTTTATTCGCGCAGTGGCGCACATATCGAAAGACGCTGTCTATATGTGGCTCAGTGTTTCTTCCCGTCTGCTTTGCCCAAAGTTGAGCAATCCCCCTGCATCTTTAACCATAAAACGATCACGACCTGCGGACTCGACGTATCTTGAATACCGGTCGCTGTCCGACAGTAGAGATTGTAGAAACTCACGGAACGGTTTGTTCCTGCACGGTTTGGAACGAGGAGTAGCTTCATCTTCTTCATCCGCCGCATGGTTGGCACGTTCTGTATCCAGAGCTTCCTGGAGGCGCTTGCAATCTTCTTCTGCTGAGTTCTATTCTAGACCTAACTTGCTTCCTAACACTGCTGTCTGCCCTACAGCGTAAGATAAATGTCTCTAGCCAAGCTAAGCTACCAAACAAGCTCTCCTCCAATATATTAGCGCGGTATTAGATATGCCCTTGTTGACTACAGAAGTGAGCGTCACATGTTCACGTGGATGCTCAACTGCAAAGTATTGCATTTGGTGCATGCACAAAAATAGTAACTGTTTTAATTAGGTCTACTTTATAACGAACCAAGCAGTGTTTGATCACACGACAGATAGAAACATCAAAATTATGCAGTACTGCTTAAGATTTACAACCACTGGATTGCCACAATTGACACGTCATGTTCAGTGCAAATCTTTTTGCATTGCCAAGAACTGAATGGCTGTCGCAATCACTGCAGATGTCTTCGTCGTCAATTGACAAGTCGACAGCTTATTCATCTTTGTTGCTGTCGATGCACAAGTTGTGCATTGTGCATGCAACTGTCAGCTTTGGTTGAAAGCAGAGTTTATCATGGTGATCGAGTCCGAATGTTATATTCAACGTACTTACTTTGCACTTTTTACAATTAAACTTTAGTAACATCTTGCATCATTTATTTGCAGATACCAGCAATCATGATACAGTAGCGCAAAATGGAACTTTCAGCAACAACAAATTCTGCTGGTTATCCGCTGGCTGTCACAGGACTAATGGCCACTTATGTGACGCCAGATGTTCGGTATCAGTACATGGAGAAATACTCGATATCTAAAAAAATTGTTAAGTTTATGCTTCGAAGAAATGCCTTAAAAGCACTAAAATTTCCAAGCTTTGTGTCACCTGCAAACATCTGCATATCAGATGAGCACCAGATTCACCATCGTCTAACCTCATCGTCTAACATGTCACTATCCATGTTAGTCGGTGGCAAAAAATCCTCATCATCAGATGGACATTCATCGCTCTCTACTAATGGTGTTACTCTCCCTGAATGGAGCAAACCACTGTGCACTCATGTTAGTGTTCCCCTTCCTCTTTTTTTTAGCAGTACTGTTCTGGGTGTTCTCCACAATGGAAAAATCAAGATGTACTGGCTGTAAGCTCTGAGCGTTCCTTTCTGCTCGTATCAGTTCAGCACTGTGACGAGTGTGCAGATGATTGTACAAATTTTTATCTTCGTCGGGAAGTTTTACAAAAGACTGGGATAATTTTTGGACTTTAGCCACATTTTTAAACTATCTTTTCTCGTTTCCTTATCGTTTCCTTATCTGTGCTCCACTTTTAACCATTTTTATACTTTGTCTTATTACCAAACAATGGTTCAAACAACGATGAACCAGTCACCTCTCACCTAACATAGTAACAGCCCACAGTGCTTTTCCTCTAGTATTATGCGTAATGTGCAACATTTGTAACAATGCAAGATCATTGTTCTATTTGCAAATGCAAGATATCGCCAAGCTCTTCTGATTCCAGACTTTATGGAATCTGTCATCATCTAATGCCGCCTCCATTCCAGTAATGTCATCATCTGAAGACAGTGGAAGATGGAGACCGACAGAAAGCTGCAAGTCAAAACTGTCATCCCCTGCATGTCCCGTATCGTCACCGTTATCTGCTGTCTCATTACTCGCACTTCAGTGTGTAGACTCAGAAAGGCTTTCGTGCATCTTGTGAGCATCACCTCAAATTTCTTGTTTTATTATTACACACCAAAGTCCAAGGTTAACGGGTGTTTAATCAATACACGAAATTCCCATGAAAAGTCAAAGTACATACAAAATGATACAATATACAATGCAGGCTGCACACATGAATACATCATGGTCGGTACAGATTAATTAGTACTGTTTTCAAAAACATCACAAAACCCACAATCACAAAATTGCACCGTTTTCAAGACCAAACTACTGTGCTGTGTAATAATACTGTCTGTGGTTTCTATCGTGTTTTGGTGAATAAAGATTGATTGATATATACAAACGGCCATTTTTTCGAAGTGCAGTTTAGCTCACCAATAGTCAACTCACAAAACTGGTGAAAATGACCGTCTGTTTATCGTGTTACATTGGCCTTATGTCACAGTGTCTTCAACACATTAATGGGTTAAAACCAGAGGAATTAATTTGTTGAATAAAATACCTAAGTTTGTAGGATTAGGAAATCATGTTCAAGGATTACAGCATCAGTCCAGCAATGTCCAGGTCTAGTAGGCTTATTTGTAACTTGCAAAGTCCAACATTTTCCAGACCCTGCGAACCATGACACATACATGCCACAATATTATTCCATAACACAGGGATGGCAAAAATGAGATCATGTTGTTTTACGGCTTGCGACTTTGGAAATATTGATGAGGTCGTTAATAAGTTTAGTTGATTCAAACAAATTTCCTCCTACTCCTACTTCTGCTTTATTGCCTATCAATGTGTTTTTTCAGTTCCTCTTCCAGGATGTTAATTCTGCTCAGAATTGCCTTCAAAACATCTTCGCCGATGACAACGTCGGTTGATTCCGGACGCAGTGTAGTGATGACTTGTTGTTCATCGCCAAGGACGTTGGTTGATTCCAAACGCGGTATAGCACGTGGTGTAGCGACGACGCGTTGTCCACCGCCGACAACGACGTCGGTTGATTCCGGATGCGGTGATTCCGTGACGCAGTCTCCACCGTCGATGCCAAGAACTTCAGCTCGTTCTGGAGGCAATGATGAAATACCTCTCAGAGTTGGTATTGGTGGCAAAGAAACTTTTTTCTTCTTGCCGTCGATGTCTTAAAGTGAATTTGAGTTAGTTTAATAATAACTGCTAAGATTATCACTGACATATTTGAATATGTCCAGCGTCCAAGTTTTCCATGTCCAGCAGACACCTCAGTTTCTCATAGACACAACTACCTACTGGGTAGTTTGTTTTCGTGATCCCCCAGCCTGTTTGGAGGATTTTTTAAATTAATCTGAATTGTCTGTTTAATTACTTTCAGATCCACTTTCCGGAAACGTTTCTGAGTCGCCCGGAAGATGGCCTTGCAAAACTGACGTTCAGCAAAACTGCATTTTTTTGGTTTGCCAGACTGCCTCCACAACCAAGTTTAACCTATGAGCACTGCACCAGATGTACATAGCTAGAGGAGCCTTGGCAAAAATGAGAGACTTCAACCCACTGTATTTCCAGTTGGTGATTTGTTAACTTGTGTCAACCAATTGTGTGTTAAAGAATGGCAACAACTGTGGAACCAGTGTACATCAAATAAACTTTACAGTGTGCAACCGGCTGTTGGTCGCAGTGTTAGTTCGTCACTGGGCCGCTATGACTCAAGTCCTCATCAACCGTCAAGGATTTAGTGAAATGATGCCACTGCTGTTCACATCAAGTCTAGCAAGCAGCATGGCTATGCTGGTGCAATCGGCAAGTTGTTTGCTTGCCGGAATCTTGAATTTACTACACATATTGTACATTAATTTTTCGTGTTCATTATTTTCTCATAAATGTATTTACAATTCTAACTCAAACCCAAACCCCAATTCTAAGCTGTAAACACTGCGTCATAAAGGGTCGCTCAATTTCGGCAACAAAACTCACTTCATGTGTCGAATCCATTACACACGAAGACCATACGTCTGTTGTCTAGAAAAACCTCCGTGTCACTGACGGTACCTCGTGGACAGAACTGACAGTGCGGGAGTGTGGGCTTGATCAACAGGCCTAGCGCAACGTCATTGTGTCATGATGTCAGTTGGTCGTAGCGCGCGGGAAGTCAAAAGTGCCGTGCCGCTGTGATCGATGCCTTAGTGAGCCGCTCGCTGACGTCATGCTCATTTGATTTCCAACGGTTTGGATAGCCGCTTTCCCACGCTAGTGTCCGTGTTGAGTTGTTTCTCACGGATCGTTGTTTTACTCGGAAACTGTCACGTGGGTGGGCAGCCAGAAACAAAGGAACTCTTTCAAACGAGATAGACCAATGTTGATTCTACTATTTTCTTTTTTCACGAGATTCTCGTGAGAGCACGAGATTTCGTCTAAATGTGCAAACAAACATGGCTGCGGTAGGAGTAGCTGCATTTTGGCACACAAATTTAAATGTGTTGTCGCATTTAGAAGCACAATTAATTGACGACTTTGTCTCCGTTAACAACGTTGTGAAGGAAACGAGCATAGGCGGCTACAAATTTTTCTTGGAGGGCTTCGTTCATGACGTAAAAGGTAAGCTGTTTGTTTCTTGTGAAGTAGCGATTTTGGAATTTTGTTGTGTAAAGCTCCATAGTTAGGTGGGAGATGCAGCAGTCATTAGTGCAGGTGGGGCTGTCATGGTAGACAGCTGTGTTCTTTTTCGTAGTACTGGTAGTTTGTGGGTTAGTAGGAGTTGCAAAAGTTTTCTATTAGGAAGTTTGAAATAGCAATCTAGGCACAGAGTCTGTCAGTGGTAGCTTAGCATCAATGCCAGTGGATAATCACAGTCGCATCTAGTCTGGCTAGGGTCAGGGGTAGTGTTAGCTTTAGTGTCAGAGTTGTTGTGAACTGTGAAGGTTAGGTTAGACATTAAAGGTTAGCCTCAGGGCTCTGCCTAACTATAGATATTGAGTAGGCCTAGGGAAGTTTTGCGATTCCACTGGTTTTAGGGTTAGGGTGATAGGGTAGCCATTGAGTATTACTATTAATACTATATGATGTCAGTAGTGTTAACATTAAGTTGCTAATATACGTTATATCGTTTGTGCAGAGCAATGAATTTTTAGTGATTTTATAGCATGGCTGATATTTCATGACTGTAGTTATAAATGTTCACACTTCAATCCTTTAGTCATCCGGATGAGTCTTGTCATAGCTAATTCAGCTGTTGTGTGAACAAGTCTCAGCTGCTGTGCCGGCTCCAATGACAGAGATTGGCACTCGCTCATAATGTGATTCAACTTATCTTTAAGGAACGCAGCATCACCCAGAGCACTGCCAATCTCATACTACACAAAAAAACACAGCAACTCATCTACTAAAAATGCTTGCAGATAGGCACAGACATGCTGCATATGAGAGTCATCGCAGTCGAGCCCTATGATAAATTTGATGATAAATGACCTGGAGCTATTTGCATTGATGCTGTAAAATCGCTTCTAATTAATTAGTTGTTGAGAATATTATTCTTTAACATGTCAAGGCTGGAAACTTTTGACACAACCCTCATATAGCAGACAGTCTATTTATATGAATGAATTAGGCTACGGGCAGAAAGCCTGGCCTACAGGCTCTGCCCAGCCGGCAGTCTTCCGGCCAGGAAATATCTCCCGGCCCACCGCTACTCGCCAAGCCTGGCTCTGCAGGCCCGGTCAGGACATTCTCCCGGACCCCCAAACTAGCGGCGTTCCGACGCCAAACAACCAATACTACGACAAACTAAATATCCGTAAAACCTACAACTAGGTAACGAGCAGAATAGTCTCGTAATGACGACTTACTGTCAATCAAACAATTAAATGAATGTCTTGATATACACACAGGAACAAACTACTATCTATCTTACTGAATAACGGCGAATAATGTCAAACTACAGACAGAAAAAAATAGAAAAAGAAATGAGAGAGTCACTGGCGAGGTTCGTTCAGATAGTGCTCGGGGAGGTCCCAATTGACTACCTCCTCCCCAACCCGCGAAGGGCGGCGTGCAGGGCTGCTTCGTCGCCGGGTGCTGTCGTCTGCTGCTCCAAACGCCGCTGGACGAAGAGTCGGCCGAATGCGCGCTGGGTCCCCGCCGCCGTTGCCACCAGGCAAAACAGCCGACGAAAACCCGGCGAGTTGTGAGACACCCCCTCGCCAGCTAGGCGTGCGACGATGGAGGGCATGGACTCCCCGAGTCTCTCGGTTACGGCTTGTACCACGTCGGCGACCGACATACCGCGAGGCAGGGTGTCGGCCCAGCTGGTGCCCGCTGTGTAAAACCCGACGGTTCGCGTGAGGACTGGAATCGGATGCAGACCGACGTCGCTAGTCGCTGGCACGGCCTGCACCTCCGCCTCTTCGGCCGGCGGGTTGACGGTCTGCGCACCGGCCTCAGTGTACGTAGGCAGGCCTGGAAGGCCAGCGGCCTCCCACAGCGGCCCAAAGAGAGCGTCGACATCTTCTCCGGAGCTCACGTCGCTCTCCTGGCGATCATAGCGCAGCGGGTCTACCGGCTCATCTGACGAGGATTCGTCGCCCGCAGGACGGTAGGAGGTCAATAGGCAAAGTCTGCCTGGCCTAGCCTAGAATGATGACGTCGTCGGCTATCCATTAATATTCATGATCAATATGGGCTAGGGTCATGACGTCACTGCGGGCGCTGATAGATTAGAATATTTCGCAAAATGTAACGTAATGCCGCATTTCGTTTGAATTCATGCATTAATTTTATATATTTATGAAGCTCAAATTGACATATTATATATGCGAGGTTAAATGTCTAATTTAAATCTACAGAAATTGCGTGAGTGAGTTTGACCGTGGCCATGGGCCTTTAACAGCAGTACGACAGTAGTGTCAAACACCGTAGTCATACAATACGTATGTATGACAGAAGTGGGCAGTAGTAGTAATACGGCGGAAAGAAAAGATAAACTATGTACAAGCAAAACAACAAAAGAGACGGAATCACGGCTTAATAGCTTTGATCTTAACAAGTATTTTAACTTTGCTTTTAAGTAAGTAAGTAAGTACATAATTTATAAAGCGCCAAAGTTTTAGAAAGAATCAGGGCGCATAATCAGAGCTTTTTAATGCATCTCTTAAATGGTTTTAATTAATTTTAGCCAGGTATGGCACTGAATGGCCTATTTTATGCTGATGTGCCGTTAAGAAACTACTCACTCACTCTTATGTAGTTATTGACAAAAAACTTCAGCTTTTAAGACGATTCGTTGCACAGAGGTATTACGGGAGTTTGTTTCTGTCACTTTTCTTTTTGAAGTGCTGCGATTACAGCATCATAGTTATTTTTTTCTTCCTCGGATTTCTGCCTGCATTACACATAAAAGCAGTAAAATTCGTCCAGATGATTATTACTACAGGGTGCAAAAAGTGTCAGAACACAAAATGTAGCGTTCGTTTCCTTTGCAAATATCTTTAGCCACAGTGCTTATTTGCTTTTATTAGGCTATGTCAGTTTCACCAAATTTGAGCAGTTGATTCGCCAGAAACTAATTAAATTGGTTGGCAGTAGATCTGTTTTTTACAGCTATAATGCACCACATTCAACTACAAGTGCAAATTATAGCAGACTCAACTGGGAGCTAAGAGTATTCTTACAGACACCCTACCTAAAATTTAGTGTTTTATTTCTGGACATGGCGCTAGACATCATCTGCCGTACAAGAAGCAAAGATTATGTGGTTTTCTCTGACTCTTTGTCTAGCTTACAAGCAATCGAGAGCTGCAAAGTCGAAAATCCACTGATCTTAAAGATCCTGAAAGATCACAGCCAACTAATTAATAGTGGTAAATCTACAACTTTCTGCTGGATTCCCAGCCACGTGGGTATCTGAGGAAACGAAGACGCTGACATCGCCGCTAAGGCAGGACTTCATGTCGCCATCACCAACATGAGATTTCCAGTTGGCGATCTGTTAGCTTGTGTCAACCAATTGTGTGTTAAAGAATGGCAAGAAATGTGGAACCAGTGTACATCAAATACACTTTACAGTGTGCAACCGGTCGTAGGTCGCAATGTCAGTTTATCACTGGGCTGCCACGACTCAGTCCTTATCAACCGCCTTCGACTTGGTCATACAAGATTTACAAACTCTTATCTCCTAAAGGGCGAGAGTCAGCCAGT
>Ga0209367_1011795_pt1 | contig 11542 bp, 4 predicted proteins | sample WorMetLIZISLAND2_FD_187412 | JGI IMG/M metagenome (GOLD analysis project Ga0209367, IMG submission 187412) | Marine gutless worms symbiont microbial communities from Max Planck institute for Marine Microbiology, Germany - Olavius geniculatus... ... | reverse complement strand
CCGCTATTATCGCGTGTAGCGTGAACCTGGTTGCAGATAGGCACAAACATGCTGCTTATCATAACAAGCACTGGTGACAGGCTTTTAAAATTTATCAACATCGATGACCTTGAATGACCTCGAACCCTAAAAATATTAATTTAATGTGATTTTTTGGCAATTTTTGGCTGCAAAAGAGTGAATTACGACGAAATGTTTGGAGATAGACTAAGATTACCTGCGAACAGGAACTGCTATAGGCTTTTGCGCATCTCGTGAGCTTTGCTCAAATTACTTGTTGGTTATCAGCAACTGTACTTATTATAACTTAACATGGTGTTTACATCAAAAATACCTTTGATATTTCCTTTGACGTGATATTTTGCAGTCTGTTTGTTGGAGTGATGTTTGCAGTGAGTACTTAATAAACATCACTCATTTATTAAGATGAACAACGAAAATCATTATTCTTATTTACTGTACTGGATTTATTCACCATTTCACAGTTTGCTTTTTTAAAAGTGAAGATATGACAAAATAAGTTGTCTGTTTTTTATTCGAGTGTGATGTGAATGCAGAATACAATTACACTATTTTCTTAATGCAGCACGAATGATTCAGGTAGTGTGATTGCTTCCTCTGAAGGTGGCTATGAAGTCATGTTGGACAAGTACAAACTGAAAACTCCGATGGGTAAAGTGTTTCGTGTTCAAAGTGAAGCACTGGCGATTGCCGTTGCAACAGAATGGGACTCACAGCAACAGTTCATCAAAAAACCCACAATGTACTTGGTTAGTAGAGCTACTCGTCTTAGTGCTCTCAGTTGCGTTAGTTTGCAGTTTCATGTTGTTTTGTGTGCTTATTAGACATTATGTTTCCAATCAAAGAACTATTAATTTTAGGCTGTTAATGCTAGATATTGTATTTTTTAATTTTTTTTCTGGCAGTCTGTCTCTTGCTTCTTCATTGCACTGTCATTGCACTAGAAGTATTTGCAAGGTTAAGGAGTCTCCGGATTTATTTTCTGGGTGGGGGTTTGTCTTGTACTCTTGCACCTGACTGAGGTAGTTCTTGAGTTTTTACATTAACCCAGATTCTTAGTCAGCTAGCGAGGGACTTTGGTGGCTTGCAGTTAGGCTATTGGATTCGTGATCAAGAGGTTGCGAGTTTGACTTGTGGCTGGTTCACTACCAAGTAATGACTCTGGACAAGTTCTTTGCATCTACGTGCTTGTCTAAGTGCAAGTGGTCTAGTGGTTGGTTTTGACTTGTGACTTTCAGGTTACAGTTTGATTCACACTGCTGGTCATTACTGCATGCTCAGGTTAACTTAGTCTCCTACCCTTCGTGGGATGGAAAATGAGTAGTAGCTTACAGGCTACGGAGGTGAAGGCCTAGTGTGGTGCCTTAGATTCAGCTCGCTGACTTTGTGCACCTTATAAATTTTATATTATTATTATTATTATTTTTTGGCCCTCAGTACTTCGTTCCTGAGGGAACCTAAAAATTAAAATTATTATTATTTTTAACCCTTGGAAATTTCAAAGGTGTCTCAAAAATTAGCTTCATCAAGCAGATGGACTGAGCATCAGTCAACTGAAACATAACTGTCATGTAGCAGAATGGATTTGAAACTAAACAACAAAACTGAAATACGCTGTATTATTATTGTTGTTTTTTTGTACCCCGGGTAATAAAGTATTATATTATTACTATTATTATTATTGGGGTGGTGGTATGTATGCTGGCTGAACTGCGGGTACAGTTGTTCACTAACGTGAGCAATGGCAATGGATGGCATAGTGCTCTATGGTGTGATAAGCTCACACCAATCAGCTGCCGTTTCTGAGATTGTAAAACGCATTCATTCATGTGTCTGACTCTTGTAAAAGAGTTATGGCCAGTAGTGCATTTTTACCTTTGCCTTACCTAAACCTTACCTGGTTAAACTCCATATGTATGTTTGCAAATTGCAGACATCTCTGTCCAACACGGCAATTGATAACCCGATGTCACGCACGAAGCAGACGCTCGTCAACAGCATCATTGAGTTCTTGGATACGGACACTGTCTGGTGAGCATTGAGCACCAACCAGCTGTTAAGCTTTATCAGCAGTTTGTGTTATAATTGTCTCTCTCTCTCTCTCTGTGTTGATATTTTTTATTATTGTTGGTTGCCATTCTACACTGTGTTCAAAAAAAACACCCACTCCTGTTTTTTCTTCTATACCTCCATGGAAAATGTTCAGATTTATGCAAAATTGACATGGAATATTAGAGATTAGTAAGGTATTCACTGCTACTGGTGACATTGTTCTGGCGTCATATTTCTGTGTTTGTAAGTTTTACTGATTGTGTATTTCCTGCCTGCATCATACCGAGCTAGTTGGCTTGCATTCACGAAAAGTCATAATATCATTCGTTAGATGGCACTACTTTTTAGTCTCAGCAGATGCAACTATCGCTAGCAACTGGCATTAATTAGCCTCGTGCAGATTTTAGCCATGTTTTTTTTTTAATGCATTTTCAATTTTTGTTATGAAAGTGGTAATAGTTGTTAAACTGTTAGCAGGATAATGAGGAACAGCTAATGATTGTGTTAGTTATCGAGTGACTGAACCGGAAGAACTGGTCAAATTACAGCAGACACAATGGGATCCACTTATCGACAAGCTACAACAGCGGTTAGTACATTATCTCAATCTGCTTCACTTTATTTCTACAGTTTCTTTAACCTTTGTGCCACTGGCCGTTATGTAAAAGTCTGCCTTTGCTTTTTATAGACCTAGCAACTGCTACTTATGTGGATGGCATATGATAATGAAATTGTCTGGCAAAGTCAGCATGCAAAAATCTGCAGTGTGTTTTGCAAAAATGGGTTGATTTTGTTGGCCGATAATATTGTCCAATTTTATCATCAAACACAAAACATGTTCTATTTTCAATGATAAAATCGGCCAACTTTTTGGTATCACACAAGAGATTTTGTTTACTTTGCCATAGCGATTATTTCCTACTTGGAGATAAATATTTATTTTAGTTACTCATTTTGTTTGTCATACTATGATATTTATTTTCATTCGTTAAGTATTAATGTCTAGCGTTATTTGTGGTTGCTAGTTACAACGTAGAGTTGCCGCTTACGAGTGGTTTTGCCGTTCTGTGCATACCAGACACGTCCCGAGAAGTGTTCCGACAACATCTTAATTCTTTCAATGACTGGGCGTTAGTTGGTATGTTTGCTGAAGCTTTGTTTGACTACTCACACTAATGCTTTTACATTACTGCATTTTATAGTATTTTGTTTTATTGTATCATTATTGTGATGCTTTGCATTTTGTTGTTGTGCTTTATTGAACAAGTTGAATATAGTGTCCCTGGCTCTCAGTATCGTTAATCTTACGCTGTTACTAGTATTTAGTTTAGTATTTAATTAATTTTTTGCATTTATGTCTCAACATATTAATTACATCACAATGTTCCATCTTAACTGAAGCTAGTCAGAATGTGCTGAAAAACTGTTTGAGGGTATGAGCATTACAGATTTTTGCTCACAACGTTTTGAAATTTGTTGCTGATCATTTTAGCAGCGTTTCTGTTAGCTAGGTACTGTCAGAATCATGTGTTTAATTTTTAGCTGGAAAAATTTGTTGAAAATACCATTTGTACGCTTGAATGTCTTATCACATTTTCAGGCTATCTGCAAGCCGTAGACTGCCTGAAATCATTCGCTATCGGGACAGCTGTTATAGACCGAGAAGTTTCTGTTGAACAAGCGGTGGATCTTGCAAGATTAGAACAAGAATTTCAGGCAAGTTTTTAGCATATGGTATTGTGCTATGTTACTTTGCAGTTAACGTGATGAGCTGTGAATTTGAGAGAATGTAATCTTTGCACATTGGAATGGTTTTTGCAGTATTTGGTCCGAGGACATTTTGTGGTAATTAATAGGGCTACTAATGAATAAAAATTACAATAGTTGGTTTGGTAAAAACAATTAGTGCTGATTAAAAACTAATAGTGCAAATGCATTTTTAGCAACTTTATAAGTTATTTAGCCATCAGCTCTCACAGATGCTCCAAGGCAATGTTTTCTTTGTCCAGTTTTGTAGACAATTATGAAATGTTCACATTTGTTTCTGGTAGAACAGATGACTGCGATGATTCCAGATGCTTCTATCAATATCGTAGTATCAACTTTATCATGTTTTTATCAACTTGACATTAGTCGATATTTTAATTATGAAGATTTTATTAATTGCTATTATTCACAGCTCTACAACATTTAGTAAGTAAAATTCTATTGATAATTATTTAAACAGTAAGGATAAGTGGTTTTAAAGAACTTTTTTAGAGTGACATGTATGCTGACCCACAGTCTAGAGTTCTATGGTTTGATGTTTGTTTAGATCAGTCAGTGGGGGAATGTAGAATGGCACCATGACGTGGATAAGATGGAACTGCGATGTCGCTTGGCCTCGGCTGCTCTGTTCGTTTACGCTAACACTCACGATGCAAGGACCGTCTTCAATAAATCAGCTGCCGACAGTCCTGTTATGTGACTTCAATGCCAGGATTGATTTCTCAATATTCCTGTTCAACGAGGCTTAAAAGAAAAATTTCTTTGCTACCAGTTGCAGCCCATGAAAAAGTAAGGATGGGGTGGAAATTTTTTTTAACAATTGTTATCACTATTTCATGACATTTCATACAATATTAGACAGCAACTCATTAAACACAAATTGATGTTAATTAGTAACCATTAGAACTGCAGTGAAAATACTGCAGCATTAGCAGCTAGAAGCCAACAGTTTTTTTCTGTAAAATTTTGCGAACAAACTAAAGACTGCACTAATGTTTCAAGGGTCCAAAAGAACGTTATGGATGCAGGTTTTTAGGGATGGATGTTAACTGGAAGCACAGAAATTTTTTTATGGTTGATGTATCGAAAGACAGATTTAGGCACGTACAGTATGTTCGGCCAGACAGAGGCTCCGCAAAGGACGGCCGACACAGGCTAGAGGATATCGGACAATTGCTCAACATTTTCTGCACCACGGGCCTGCTAAAACCTTCAAAGGTTCACTGTTTGCAGCACGACATATTCGCTGCCTTGGGGAGGAGTCTCTGTATATGATGTTGTGAAATACGAAGTTTACGACATTACTTGTCTCAGTGGACGTGTCGTGAAAATCGGTCAGTATCATGTGAATATGTAGACAGGAATTTAGCGCCATATGTTTTAGACTCACTGTGTAAATAACACCGTTTCTGATGGTAGTAAATCACGGTTTTACGCATGAAAACAGCTACTGCTTTCAGCACATCTTAGCCATTGCAATTCTGTCTAACCGTCCATCTGTCTCATGGGTGGATCAGTCAAAAACGGTGCAAGCTAGGATCACTAAATCTTTACCCTCGGCTGCCTGGAAGACTCTAGTTTCAGGAACCATAAAGCTTTTCTATAAATTCGAAGGGGTCACCCCGAACGAGGGCGCTAAGTGAGAGGGGGTAGGCAAAATTTGCGATTTTTGGCCAATAAGTCGCTGTATCTCAGTAACAGTGCGAGATAGGGCCTAGGTTACTATTAATCGCTAATAGGAAGTCGTACACTGGCTCTCGATTGCCTCCGAATTCAATGACCTCGGATGACCTTGAACGCTAAAATAGGGGTTTTTATGGATTTTTTGGCGATTTCGGGCTGCGAGACACATTTCAAGAGCGAATTGCACTGAAATCAATTGAGATAGACATAGAAAAGCTGCACATAAAATTTTCAGCATTGAACGTAGATTTCAACGGTCCAAGTCTCGATTTTCTAGGTTCATGGAAACCTGCGCACGAGGGTATCAAATAGCGGTATCCCATAAGAGTTGTTATTTTACCGTTGTTGGCCAGTCTTTCGTGAAAACGGTTGCAGATAGGCACGGGCATGCTGCCCATCACAAAAATCACTAGTGACGAGCTTTTCAGTCGTATCAACATTGATGACTTTGAAAGACCCTAAACTTCTGAAATATGGGGTTTTTATTGATTTTTGCGATCTTCGGCTGCAGTGCACACTCCAAGAATGAACTGCAATGAAATGACTGGAGATAGACTGACTGTTTGCAAACAGGAACTGCTGTAGGCTTTCACGCGTCTCGTGAGCATTAGTCCAAATTTCTTGTTGAACATAGACAAGAACAAGCAGTTGAGTTGTGTGACTACTAATAGCATTTCAGTCTCCTGCATAGTCAATTCAAATTTATTTTGAATGGGCGGAATTTTGTCTGTAGGCATCCAAGACCCAAAGGGCTAAAAATTGAGAAGGCTGACTGGGGGTAGGGTTCTTTTTGCCTTTCCCATCAGCTGTGCGGTCTGGGCGAGCAGTGTAAAAATCTAATTATTTTGAACACCTGAAAAGCAAAATGCATGAATAAACAAGTCAGTATCTTAATTTATGAATTTATTTCTATTCACTCTTGTGACAATTGCTACTGTCAGTTTACTGCAGTTAGTCCATTGATATCTTAAGGTTGAAAATAGTACAAGCCATTCAAATGTTTTGTTTTAAATTAAAATATTTAGTTGCTAGCTAAAAATAAAACTACTGCTTTAACTATTTTACTTCAAGTAAATTGTTGATTCGACTAAACTATATTAACTAAACTATTGGTTGTTGTCATTTCACTTCTTGATAACAAACGGGACACTGAATGTGATTAGGCCTGTCAAAGTAACTTATGCTACGTGAAGCAAGGATCGTTTCACATAACACCTACACTGCAATTGGTCACTAAGCACGTCATATCAACGTCAAGTTCAACAATGAGGTATCTGGTGAAAATATGAATTAATAACAATTAGTATAAAAAGTGTTCCCATTATGCTGAAAAAGTACACTAATAACTTAGTAATAATAAGTCATTAATAATAAGCACAAGTGCAAGCACGTATTACAGCGACGAAATTTTACCAGTGCAATTAACTGCAGTGCAGGACAGGGTTGGAAAATAACTTAAATTGTGTTTTTACACAACCGTACTAACGGTTGGTACCAGATTATGCCTGCTGTCTGTCTGTAATGTGTGTATTGTGGCTAAACGGTGCGTCTTACCGGAAAACTTTGAACAAGTAAACGGGGTTGCCGGACGGTTACCATGTGGTATAAAATAAGTCGGACTCGCCGACAATCACCAACTCTGCCAAACGGGTTGTATTTTTTTTAAAAAGTGCAGTATAACGCCTGATGAATGACCGCCCGTGACGTCCGTTATACTAGCGTTGATCGTAGCGTTCCAGAGCAGCATTAATAGGGTGTTTACACGATCCAGCAAACTTCCAGCTAAGTTCAGCAAACATCCAGCTGGCCTGATGGAACCCCGCCGCCTATCAGCTGTGGGCTAAGACGTAGGCGGGCCTAGGCATAGCCCACAGCTGAGTGATAGGCATATTTATATGGGCTTTCCAATATGCCAATCACCAATATCATTAATATTTAAATCTGTGGTTACAACCCGCCCGTCCTCCTAATTACCATAGAACTTCCAGCTAGCTGGATGAATGCTGGATCGCGTAAACACCCCATAACATAGCGTGTATGGGACTGTAGTCATCTTTCTGATCACTACCGGATGTCAGGTGCTCGCTTTTAGTCTCGATACTTTCAAACCTCAGCTGAAGACATACATTTATGCGAAATATTGATGACAAAATGTATTAAGCGCATTAGAGATCTTTTTGAATATGCGCTATATAAATTTACACTTTACTTACTTACTTTCGGAAATAGGCCGTACGGTCGGTCTTCCCTAGCGACAGCTGGGTTTTTTGTTGAAGTTTGTTTAAGTTTTTTAGTGTACAAATGTTAAGACCCAAAAAGAACATTAATAGCATGTACTTAAATTTGATTTGAATTAAAAATTGCACAACAAGTGAAAAACGTGAAAAAAAACTAAAACTTGGACTTACCAGGTTTTTGTGTTTATGTTTTTTAAACCTAAAAATTTATTTATTTTGAACCTATTTTCCAACCCTGGTCCAAGGTGCGTTGTTAGCGTAGCACAAGACCAGAGACAACATGGCTTATGTTGCAAGCGTGTACCTAACCACTTGTACGACGTTTATTATAGTGGCAGACAGTAGCTTAGTGCAAACATAACTCAGTTATAGGCCTATAGCCTACTGTACGTGTATGAACTAACAGCACGGGTTATCAAGTACATTGACGCTACATAATGCTCAGTCCACAGTCATCACTCGGGGCGCGTCGACTTCTAATGACACTTGAACATAAAAATACAAAGCTACGAGCAATAATACAGTCGCTACCTTTTAACAGGGATGGAAAAAACGAGGTTTGTCTCAAAAGTTTTTAGCTTTCGGATTTCTAGGTTTTTAGGAATTTTTAAAGTTTTATAAAAAAGAATTTTAGTGTACATAGAAGATGGAACAAATTTTAGGACGCGGAAGATTAGGCTATGTTGTAAATGCACCATTCACAACTCGTTTTTTGAACAACATGACATCAGAACTCAAAATTCACAATTAAAATATGAAATAAAACATGATCTGTGCTAAAATGCATAACACACAAACCATAAACGTAAAAAAATTGGAGGTTTGTGGTTTTAAACGTGTTTTAAACGCAAAACCTTGCTTTTTTGACAAATTTTTCATCCCTGCTTTTTAAGCTGACAGTGTACATGTAGGTCGCCAAAAAGAAAGCCTCCAACATTTGTCCATATTTTCGCCAAATATCGATAGATTTTCAAAATTCTTCAACTGGCACAGCCTGCGGAAATTTTGCAATAACATGATTTTTCACTATCCCGTCATACCTTAACTGCGTCGCTACACTACCTTGTAAAGTACAGATTTTTGAAAATCACCGAAGGCTTACTTTTAGGTTAACTCCTGTACATTACGGAACACGACGATTTGTATCGCAGCCCATTTGGAATTTAATTGCCACTGTTTACACTGTGCGAAAAAAAGGAATTCGTTAGCTTCATACCGAGTCAACAATGAGCTTATGCCGCGAGTCAGTCGGCATTATCACACCAATGTTTCGTACAAAAATAATACAAATTTATCACTCTTTACATTACTGAGTTATGTACACCGTGAGATTAAAGCAAACTGTTCATAGCACAACAAGAGCGTACGAAACAGGCACAAAAAGCGCGTTGAATCAACGTAAATTTCACGTCCAACGGCGTCATGAGTTAAAAAAAGTAGGCTGGGCAGAAAAAAATACAATTTTTCGAAAAAAACACTACAAATTTTCGTCGGAATTCCAATAAGCGGATGCAAATTTGCGACAAAACAGATAATGGGTGTTCAAAATTTAACTAATTTTTTTCCAAAACGAGTTCTAGTCCCGAATTTTGCATTTTTGGACGAAAATTTTTCGACAATCTTACGAAAGCCCAAAATTTGGAAGAAGGGACACTGCCTCCCCTTTGCCATGACGTCACTGATTACGTAGTGATTGAGGACCAACGACACGAAACTGTAGCCTACATTAGTTGACTCGCGTCAAGTGCATCACGCAAATTCTTTGACGAGGTTTGACGAAAAATTAAATCAAATCATTAAATCGAATGCCACAGTACACAAGCTAAGTAATAAGCACGATAATGACGATGATTGTTGCTATTACAGTGGCGGATCCAAATGTATTATATGGGGGCAAATAAATCGAGCGCCAAAATTTGGTCTTTTTATTTTCCAGTCCTCCGTTGTTTTCAGCGCACCCGAGCCCCCACCACTGAGGGTGCGGCCATGGCCGGGAGCGGGGCATGTGCTTCCTTCGTCGGAAAAAAGTGCGGTTTAAATTATGCAGAAAAGGTCAAAATCGGTGCATTATTTGTCACAGTTTTGCACATTATTGTTATCTATTACAGTTACACCGTCTGCCGCAATCGCTCCCACGTGTGGATCTGCCACTGTAGTTCATATACGAGACTCGGAACGTTTTGATCGCCCCTCGTGTTATTAGCACACGACACGGTTGATGACGAGTGACGTACGCATCACATCATTAACGATATGTCCATCATCAGCACTTGGAATTGCTAAATTATATGTACAGTGAACAAAACGAATAAATGCCATCATTCATTATAATTACTCTTTATGCATCACCTGATTTAATTCGTGGCGGCGTGGAGGGGTGGACTGGTCGTGGGTCATTCCCCTTTCTGCCTTTATTGTCAGAGTCATCAGTGGTTGAATCTGAGTCATTGAACATTTTAAAGTCAAAATTACAAAGACTGCATGACATAGATGAGTCTTTTTTGGGCAACAATTGTCCTATTGACTCCGAAGGCCGAGCCAGCTCCCCTGGGGAGGTCTCATCCGGTGAGTTATCCAGTGAGTAAAATATTTGTTCCGAAACTACAAAATTAAGGGTTGGAAATCTTCCCCGTTTTGGATAAATTTTGAAGAAACTACAATTACGAGCATCCGCAATCTTATCTGTCGGAGATTCGCAAATGTCTGTTGGGAGATTGCAACTTTCTGTCTCCAACTTTTTTAACCCACCACGCCGCTGGAATGGAGTCACTGATACAGCAACTGCAAGCAATATATACTGTGTCCACAAAAAATGCCCCCAACGATGTCAATAAAATTTTTCGCACGCAATGTGACATGTATTTGAGTCACCAACGCATAATTGTATAGGAATCTGTCGTTTAGTTCTGGAGATTTTTTATTCCTTTTTCAAAGTGATTTCACAAATCTGCGTTTATTGGCATCATCTGTAACGACAATTCTTGTCGATAAATAAACACAATAGCGACAAAAGATCAATTGATTAAAATACTTAGAATTGAAAAAGAATACCGTGCAAAAAATTATCTAAATTTTCAAGAAAAAACTCGTTTCTTGCTTTTGTGAAACGCTGGGACTGTTTCGACTGGCATTAGCTGCATCTGAAAACTCTTGGCGTTTGGCAGCGTTATTTAAAATTTTTTTATGTCCGCAAAGGCAAAATCGATTTCTGTGAAAATATAGTGCTCAGAATGAATGGCGTTTCATGTGCGTAAAATGTTGTTAAAAGCCGTGCAGGTTTCCGCTTGCTAGTGCAAAATGTTTACTGTTTAGGGAGCACTTTTTGTGGACACTTTTTTGTGACAAACTAATATCGCTAGCTGTCAAGACGTCATTTACTGACCCTGGCCCGTAGCTATCCTGACATCGAATAATAATCAGACAATGCAAATCTGTATGCACTAGGTTACAAAAGAAGCTCATCCTGCGTTAAGTGATGTTCACACATCAATCACCATCACTTCTACTCAGACTACTCAGCCTCTGTATGTACAACGTCCGACTAAGCACTATTTGCAATGTTGTCAATAATTACGCAATGCGCTACAATTAGCCTACAATTACTTCCTCCACGAAACAGGATAAACATTACTGGTGTACGAGTGATATGAGTCAAAAAGTTAAATATTCTTGGCTAGATTAGTTGTTTACATAGCTTTCGCACAACAAAGATAAGTTTTCGGGCTTTTCTCTCACATCTAAACTTTAACAGTTACTTACAGTATATTTTAATAGTTTAATAG
>Ga0209367_1011792_pt1 | contig 11544 bp, 8 predicted proteins | sample WorMetLIZISLAND2_FD_187412 | JGI IMG/M metagenome (GOLD analysis project Ga0209367, IMG submission 187412) | Marine gutless worms symbiont microbial communities from Max Planck institute for Marine Microbiology, Germany - Olavius geniculatus... ... | reverse complement strand
AAGTGCTCATTATTTAGATCCTACTGCTTGTCATTGTATGATATTGGTTTGTGGCGGATGTTCACTGTGTCATATATGAATAAGTTAAGATCTTGCTACAATAAATGTATTAAATCGTTCTTTGGATATCATCGTAGTTCTAGTATGACGCAGGCACTGTTGCAAACTGGTTTACCTTCCTTTGATACAATTCTACATAATGGTGCATGTGTATTCAGTTGTATGTGGCACACCAGCCAGAATTCATTGGTGCAGTACTTTATTACTGTGGACATTGACTGACTTTTTCTGTTGTGTAGTTGTTGTGTAGCCGGTTAGACGCTTCTTTTCTTCATTTTCGTTTTTCCCTTTTTTAGCTTAGCGTTTCTGTGTTTTGTGTATGCATTCTTGTGTTTTATGGGCCATGCTACCTGAGTCAAATAAAATGATGATGATGATGATGAAACAAAAGTAAAGTGCTACATTTTTATGGCCCACGGTGTACATTGCAATATCATATCTGACTACACCCAAAGATCACTTTATTCTAAACAGTGCACAAAATTCAAAAAAGATTTGACGCTGCATGTGCACGCAAAACCTTCGAAGAAATACACAAACTGCACCAGACTTCTTAGGTGTACAAATCAGGACGAGACAGAACTTTCCGCTATGGCCCACACAGATAAAACCACGTACCAGAGTGCAAATATCTGGACATGTCAAGATCGTGAAGTGGAAATTCAACACACTCGGTCAACTTCCTGCAGCTATCATACCACTGATGAAAACGCTTGATGTGAATGCACAGTACCTGGACAGCCGCAATGACATTTGCAATGCCCACCGCAAATGACGTATAGCATGCACAATGCATATATGTACATATGGCAAATATCATACTTATTATGCAATTAGAATGGCAAATAATAATAAAAATATAGCTCAGCTGCACACAGCAACAAGCCTTGTGCTCTTATCCTGTGTTGCCTGAGATGTAATTCTGTAAGGTCCACAGTTTTCTAGGGAAAATTTGACCAAATTTTGCAAACCAGTTTGCAAAATTCCATGGCTTACCGCGGCAAAATTGTCCAAATTCTGCAGCTCACCACAGTCTTCCATTTGTGAGTAAACTGAACTCCATTCTGTTCGAAAACTTCAGTTATTGGAAGGCTAACATTGTGCTCTGTTATGCCAACAACATACAGACATAATTGTCAATATTTTCTCCTCTTTTAAAGGTGAAATCTGTCAAGTTGCAATGTGTTTGCTTTATACAATTGTGCCGTGTTGCAACAGCCATTGGGCTCACAGTTTAGGCAGTTCAGTTTAAATTTCTCCATCACATTTCATGATGAAATTGCATCATCAAGCCAAAAATTGTACTAATCGCTAGTCATTTCTCAACTTTTGCAAAATTCTGCAAAATTCCGCGGATATATCAAATTCCGCGGATATATCAAATTCCGTGGCTTGGCTCGGAATTCTACGGCCTGCAAAAAACTATGGGTCCTGCATATTAGTATTTGTTGATAAATCAGAACACCTTTTAGCATGCAGTCCCACTTTTCCCTAACCTCAGAGCACTTGGCAATTAGATGCCTTTCTTAATGTAAATAAATTATGCCAATCTTAGCAGGAATCTAGTAAACATGAGAAACTTAAGACTCTGACATTCTAAGCACTGAAACATGGCTGCTCTTTGACACTGAAATCCAAACAATAAGAAAAAAAATAACAAAAAAAATTTAAAACACAAGCCTACTGAATTCTTAACTGTTAACCACAAAACAACTTGGCGAAAGGAATCTGGCAGGCAAAATTCTGCTTCAGGAGAAAGAAAATTGGAAGCTTAGACTAGCTTTAGATCAGCAACAGGTAGAAAAGAATGACACTGAGTGACTGACAGCGCTGAAAGCAGAGAACTGCAAAAGGGAGCCACAAATGGCATCTATGGCTGAAAGCAGCTGTACGATAAATACAAAACCATTTACATAACAAATATATACAACAGGCTGACCTCAGGTAAACTGTAAACCTTGGCAACTTTTACGCCAACACACAGACTGCACACAAACAATAAACGAATCCTGAACAAAAGGCCACTGACAAAAGGCCACCGGACAAAAGGCCGTCAAAAATGCAACTCCCGAACAAAAGGCCACCGGACATAAGGCCACCAGAAAAAAAAGCCACTTGCATGTGTAATTACCTATTTACCCAAAGATATGTAACAAAATTATAGAATAGGTTTATAGTTTACGGTTAAGCGGTATTAAGAGAAATTTATAGCTGCTGTATAGAAAGACAGATAGAAAGACACAGCTGAACTGCTGAAATGGCTTTGACTGTGCAGTGCACCAAACTTAAACTTATGCCAGGCATTTAATCTGCACTGCATGCATTCAGAGCATGACGACAATAGTGGCTGTATTCATGTCATACAAACTAGAAATTTGGGGCAAGCTCCAACGTGATGCCGCCCGGCACCGTGAGTCCGATTAGGGGAACCTTGGTCCACGACTGTTTATTCGTCAAGCCATTGACTATGAATGTGGTAAAATGCTCCTCCTTGCAAAACCCCTCAACAGATCCTGCTGAAATTTGACCTCAAATCCATCCAAGTAAGGGTTGTCCTTCCCCCAATCTTGGTCTTGGTCCACTGTCCAGTTTCTCAGGAAACGTGAAAAATAAAGAAAAAAATTTAAAAAATAGAAAAAAGCAAAAACATAAGGCCTCCCATTGCCAAGTATTGGCAACTTAAATAGCCCAGACACAAATGGAACAGGCTCAATGCAGTTGACAGTGCTAACAAGTGCACCTTTTGCAGTAGTCACAGTTGTAGGCATTGTCATTAGTGAGTTGTTCAGCGCTGAAATACGACTTCAAACAGTCATGCAGTGTGATATGTCTCTGCCAGAGCCACCTACCAATAACTCACATATGCCGTCCACACAGCATTAAACCACCTACAGGTTGGGCCATTAAAAAACCGTGGCACTTTGCTTTTGTCCATATCTGCGACAATTATTGATCGATTTTCAAAATTCTTTCACTGGCACACTCTGCAGACAATTTGCAATAACGTGATTATTACGTCCCACCACACCATAAATGCATCTCTACATCACCTTGTGAAATATCAATGAAATATGCATATATAATGATAATAACAAACATTTTGGCAAAAATTTTAAAAAAACACTTCAAAACAACATTGCAGTGAATGTTCTGTATGACACTAAAATGTGTGGTCTAACACAGTCTAGTGTCATATGGATCATTCATCGCAATGTTGGTCTGAAGTGTTTTTTTCATTTACCCAAATTTTTGTTAGTTTTTGCTTACATTTATTACATTTATATTTCACGAGGTAGTGTAGAGACACATTTACTGTGTGGCAGGATACATAGCAATCTCATTATTGCAAATTGTCTGCAGAGTGTGCCAATAAAAGAACTTTGAAAATAGATCAATAATTGGCAAAGATATGGACAAAAGGAAAGTGCCACATTTTTTATGGCCCACGATGTACAAACTGGTACAGGCACTGAGCTAACAGATGCTTGGCTAAAATAAATCCTAACTTCATTCTTCTGCTAAACGTAATAATTCCACGACACTGAAATGAAAAATAAATCACTTCAGATAAGCTACTAAATATTTATTCAACTGTTATGCTCCACAATAACTTGCTGGAACCAATAAGCACACATTGGTGTACCTTTGAATAATCTCATATACAGTATGTTGAAATAGTACCGTAAGAATTTAACAAATCCTTAAACAAGATTTGTAGTTTGATTCGATAGTTCATGAACATGATATTTGCTTTAACATTACACTGGGAAGTGCACTAACGTGAAATTATGCACAAAACTTGGTAAAAACGGACAGAATTACTAAGCTGGCAACAAGCATTAGTCATCTATATCACAAGTTCTGAGATAAAAAATAAAAAGATTTCAAAAACAACGACTCACTAATCAGAGAACATCACACAACATCACTGAAAACAGCACTAATCAGTAAATTACTGATAACTTTGCATGACCAGTTTTACCTGACACTCCTGAAATTTCCACGTTTTCCAAACAAATGGTCACCTTAAAAACAGCCAAATGAAACATGGTCTATTAGATTTCCAACAAACAAGCATGCAAACGACAGACAGCATGTGGTCACTCACTAATCGATAATTGCTCAAAATCTACTTGCCGAAGTATCTTTCTGATAATCCACCAGAACCAGCTGCGGTTGACAAAGACTTGTGCGGGAGGCTGGTTTTTGTGAAGAACGAGCGAGTTGCATGACAATCTCGTGTTGACATAGCTAATGTTCTCATCTCTGGCGACAGACAGGGACAGATCAGTAAACGTCTCCGTTCTAGTTGACACCTATGTCAGTGACAACTATATATTTACATGAGTGGTCAACAACAACAACAAGTATTGCAACACAAAATCTAATCAGCACACACATGAGCACCAGATAATACAATTACAAAGCACTAAAAAAATTCTACTTTTCACTAATAACTAATGGGCAATTTCGTCTACTGCACGGAATTGAAGACAAGTTTAGCAAATGAAAAACTAAAAAGTCAGATAAGCTGGGAAATACAATAAAATCCAGTAATCTGCAAAAAACATGGAAAAAACAGCAAGTCCGATTTGTTAAACATAGTCTCCAGTAAAATCTTTAACATCCACGTATTAGCCGAGTTACGAGCTTCAACCAGCACCTGTGCTGCCATGTTTATACACAGTGATTCATAATTACGAGAACCCTTGGTTTTTATTGAATAATTTTGTGAAACATTGGCCAATTTTGACAATTTTTGGCATGCAACATTATGAAGAAACTTGACGTGAATGATGATGATGATGATGATGATAAAGGACGAATTAACTTTAGCGTGGCGTTAAGTCCTAAGACTACAAGGACACGTAACAATAAGCCTAAACAGTGAAGTCACATAATAGTCAGTGCAATGAGACGTTGTTAGTCATTACTGTAAGACCAGGCAAAAAGTTCGGTTTTCAGTCTGCTGCGGAAAACTTGCAACGACGGAGACGACCGGACCGACTCCGGCAGACCGTTCCAGACCAATGCAGCAGTCGCTGGAAAGGTGCGGTCGCCAATGGTAGAACACACAGTGCGTGAAACAACCAGCGCTGATGTAGTCGAAAAGCGCAGTCGTCGACGTGCGTTGAATGATTTTAGTTTAGCCCACCTCACCTTAATACTGTCGCTACACTACCTTGTGAAATGCAGAAGTCGTGGTTTGGCCACTTACAACAATGAATTCATACTGGGTAACATGTGTTGGCTCAGAAATGATTAACTGAACAGAGACAAACAGCAGTAACAGATATTATTATCTCAAAAAGTCACACGTGTCACATCACATCTTGTGGATTACAGCACGTGGACAAAACAGCAAACAGTGGACGTTGACGCCACTCACCAACAGCACGTTCAATAACGCGTGACCCAGAGCAGCTCACTCACTGTTGATGCATCATTTCAGTTTGTTGACATACGATATTAAAATGAATATCATAATTGTTACATACAATTTTCAATGATTTTGTGGTCTCAATGATTTTCTGAGCCGATGCATGCACTACAGAGTATGAATTCATTGTTGTAAATGGCCAAACTACGACTTCTGCATTTCACAAGCTAGTGTAGTGATAGTATTAAGATGAAGTGGGCTAAAACTACAATCACTCACGTTAAGTTTCTTCGTAATGTTGCATGCCAAAAATTATCAAAATTGGCCAATGTTTCAGGAATCGGTTATTCAGTAAAAACCAAGGCTACCCGTAATTATGAATCACCATTCACCATGTACATAAACTTGATTAACTGATCAAACCACATAATTCTTCAAAGTCCTGAGACTCTTTATAACTTGTCAACATAAATAATAACAACATAGCTGTGAAGAAAGACAGCTGAGAAAGCCCCTTCTGAAATTACTTAGATTAAACAGCTGGCAGTAATTAGCAAAACAGGTATCAGTTAAACAGATAATTCAGGTGATAAGAGAATGAGCTAGAAGTACAATGTGCCTGCAGAACAAGTGACTGAGGAATAACCTTATGGCAGGACAGACACTGGGTGGAATTCACCAGTCGACCCTCAAAGACCTTTGACACAATACTTCGAGGATATTCAGCGAATATGTTGTCTCCAGCCACTGCTGCAACAGCCATGACAAAACATGGTCGTTACAACTGACTCACAGCAAATTATACTTAGCAGAATGCAATCTCCGGCAAAGAAACACTGACGGCAAATCCATAAGAAAATCTAGATTTTCAACAACAGCGTTAGTCTACATTATGACACTGCCAGCACAGTGGCGGATTCAGAATTTTGGAATAAGGGGAAAAGGGTAAAAAGTAAGTTCTAGGGAGGAGACTATGCTCCTCCCCAAAAAATTTGTTTAAAATTTTATCCAGAAGTAATGCACTTTTTGCAAAATTTTCACTTGGTTATAAGATGCATCCAGTCAGTAGAGGGAAAATGGGATGGGCGGCCGTTACCCTGCCCCCCCCCAAATCTGTCGTTATGCCAGCATGACATGAAAGTTACATTAAATTAGGTCTTTAGCCTAAATTAAAAAATATAAATTTACCAAATATCTGCTTATGGTAAAGAATGCTGGGAAATGATTCAGGGCCATTGAAACAATGTGGATGCTCTCCAGAAGATAATCAATCTGTCCCTAGCACATAAAGCAATCTATTTATTCCTTTAAAATATCTCACTGTTGCACATATACAGACAGCTACAAAAATATAACCTTTGTGCCTTAAACAACTATAAAGAGCAATCACTTAAACTGACATGACATTCTAAGGCTTGTCTTTCAGCTAACAAGAAATATGAGCTAATGCTCACGAGACGCACGAAAGCCTATAGCAGTTCCAGTGCACGCTAAGTTAATATACAAATACCAAATTCTCTATCTGGATCGCATAACGATAGTAGCGTGGCGTCACTTTGTGAATGATATAGACTTGAGTCGCAGCCCGAAATCGCCAAAAAATCCATAAAAACCCCTATTTTGGCATTCAAGGTCATTGAATTTGGCACCAATCGAGAGCCACTGCACGACTTCCTATTAATGATTAATAGTAACCTAGGCCCTATCTCGCACAGTTACTGAAATACAGCGACTTATTAGCCAAAAATCGCAAATTTTGCTCACCGCCCCTCTCATTTAGCGCCCTTGTTCGGGGTGACCCCCTTCGAATTTATGGAAAAGCTTTACGGTTCCTGAAACTAGAGTCTTCCAGGCACCCAATGGTGAAGATTTGGTGATCCTAGCTTGCACCGTTTTTGACTGATCCACCCGTGTGACAGACGGACAGACAAACAGACACACAGACAGACAGAATTGAGATGGCTAAGACGTGCTGAAAGCAGTAGCTGCTTTCGTGTATAAAAATGATAATAATACATACTTTCAGTTCTTGTTTAGGCCTCGGCCAGGTTTTTGTTTTGTGTAGCCCAGGTTGTTAGCCGTGATCAACTCACTGTCACTACTTCAATGGAGTTAATCCAGTTTATGCCAGACCTGCAGAAGATAACTGATTGGGACTGCTGAAAAACGATTTTTAAAATCCGTGTATCCTTCATGTCAACAAACCTAGATCTGCCACTGTCCACAATATTCCAGAAACAAATAGCTGGAAAGATGCGCAGCAGTAGTGTGTAAGCTAACAGACCTGTTGGTGACGAATGCAGCACATGTTTGTCTGCACCATCTCTATGGCAACAGCGATGACCGCATGCAGTCTCAGCAATATTATCATCATGATCATCATCATCAGCAGCAGAAGCAGTGGCAGCAGACATGAGCCTCTGTCGCTTACGATGAAACGCTGCGCTGCTGCGTGCAGGTGAGCTGGCAAGTGGTGACCGTTTGTCCGAGGAAAAGGAGACAACTGTAGCCAACGAGCTGGATGAACGTAAGCTGATGCCACTGTCAGCAGTACTCAGTGACAGGTCGCTGTACCATGCACCGACATCACTGCATTGCTCAGCCACCATGCTCGACAACTGCACACGTTTACACGCACCAGCATTAGCACTAGGCAACTGTGAAACTGAATGCATGAAGAAAGCATTGAGCAGAGAGCCCCAACTTTTGCAACAACTGTGCTTTATTCTGAGACGTTTGTAGTAATTGCAATAGTAGAGTATTTCACTGCAAATTTGAAAAAATGTCTTGGATTCAGATTCAAAAACCCTGGATCCGGATCCTGAATTAAATTGCCATCAAAATATCTCAGTGGCTTGTGCTCAGTCTGGACCACTCTGCAATATGAAAACTAAAATGGTCATTGCAATCCATTCATAATTCACTGAGATATCCTCCAAATTGTCACTGCCCACCCAATCTGCGTAGTAAATACTGATGCAAAATACACAGTAAAACTCCCAAACGCTGCCAAAATCTCATCACTTGCTTGCCAGGCCATGTCTAACTCTTACACAAAAGTAGCAATTTACAGATGCCAGTGTAGCAAAATTGGTGGCTGAAGCCAACTGGCCTGGTCTGAAGGCCAGTGACTGCCCAGCGATCGGGTTACATATTTACACATTCATCAAATGATCTCTCAATAGCAGTGCCATGATGACAGCACCGTAAACACTGTCATGACTATTGCTACCACTATGTTAGTTCTGTAACCATATTGGCAGTATTCCCACTTATCTGGTCTTGTGGGGTGGAGGGTAACACTATGTGACAAAATCTCACACCTTTTCTGAGTGTAAAGCAATACCAGTACAGTAACAAAACTATAGCCGTCAGACATTTAGATCATCGTTGGCGTTGGTTGATGAATAACAACTGTCATCATCATCATCATCATCATCATCATCATCGTAATCATCCGATGTAGACACAGTTGAATTGCGCTCAATGGCTGCAGTGTCCAGCTGTTCAGTCCTGAGGTTGCTGCTGCATCTCAATGGAGCCGGCCGCTGTTGCTTTAACTCGTCGTGGAGTGCGTTCAGCAGCAGTAGCAGAAACTCCTGACAGTCCTTCGACACAAACACAATGCTTCTGACGGAATTCACAGATACATGTAGCTATACAGTCAACCACTCAGCCAATTTTTTTACAATTTCAGCTGGCTGCCAAAAAAATTTGACTGATATCTGGATTAGCCAGATTTTGCATGAATTAAGAAATCCGGCTGACAAATGATAAATTTGGCCGACATTCGACTGATCTGAATTCTGGATTTAATCACATTTAATTGTAAAATAACAGCATGACAACAAAATAATACTGATATTTGAATGGACTGCATCAGTCAAAACAGGAATGAATGCATTTATGCAAACAATATTGAAAATTAGTCGATGACTCATGAACACACTACACTAACAAAAAGTTACTGAACAGAATCTGGAAGAGCTTATGAGCTCCTTAGGTCCTTTATTCTACTCAGCCAGGGCTCTCCATTTGCCACCCCACTTGATGCCTGCAGCATATCAATCTCCATGCTACAATACTGATAACAGATCAACACTAATGGATATGAACACTGGTGTACAACCCACCCAATGTCTCAACTCCATCAGCCAGCAACCACTGAAAACACTGAATAACAGAAGCGGGAACAGACTTTAACAATCAGTGCCATTCTCGGTGCAAAACAAACCGAACATCTACCTGCTGAACATAGCGCCTGAAGTGAGGGTTGCTGCGATGGATGTGCTCAATCAGCTGCTTAGCACTTGCTGTCCGCCAGCTAGAAAAACATACAACATATTTCTGCATAAGCAGTAGTAGTGCCACAAAAAACAAGAAATTTGAGCAAAGCTCACGAGACGCGCGAAAGCCTATAGCATTTCCAGTTCAGTAGTTATAGTTTCAAAAATTGCATATCACTTGGACTCGGCCCATCGGGACCCTAATACACATCAGCCATAGGCGCGTGTGGCGTTGGCGACAGTGGCGCCTCCTTGTGAATGATAAAGACTTGCGCAGCCTCATATCGTGAAAAAAATCCGTAAAAACCCCTATTTTGGCGTTCAAGGTCATCCAAGGTCACTGAATTCAGCGCCAATCGAAAGTCAGTATACAATTTCCTATTGGTGATTAATAGTAACCTAGGCCTTATCTCGTACCGTTAGTGAGATACAGCGAGTTATTGGCCAAAAATCGCAAATTTTGACCACCCCCCTCTCATTTAGCGACCTCGTTCGGGGTGACCCCCTTCGAGTTTACGAAAAAGCTTTACGGTTCCTGAAACTAGAGTCTTCCAGGCAGCCGAAGGTGAAGATTTGGAGATCCTAGCTTGGACCGTTTTTGCCTGATCCACCCGTGTGACAGACGGACGGACAGACGGACGGACAGAATTGTGATAGCTAAGATGCGCTATAGCATAGCTGCTTTTGCGCGTAAAAACTATGTAACGTTTGCACAGGCACACCATACAGTGTGAAATAAGCAACCAATAGTCTAATCTTGAGCTAGGAGTGTACCCAATTTATACCTCCCTCACAGCTCACTGCAAGATATGAAACACCAACAGTACTTGTACGCCATGATAGTCAAAACAAACTGTAGTAAACAAAGAGTACCACAGAGTAATTTTACCCTGCACACAGAAAAAATTTCTGAAAAAGCAGCTATAGTGCATCTTTCCTTATACAGCTTGCAAACATCACCTCTCGTATTAAAAAGTGCAGTCACAGATTCAAATTTTGATAACTATTGATGATTATTGATAGCAAAATGCCAAAGTTACACAATACACACTGAATATTATTATAACACAGACACAACTGAAAAAATATTGTGTTGGCTAATACTAGCTATAGTGTGTATATAGCTACCAGGAAGGAGACCAGATGTCAGTAAGGAGACTCATCAGCAAGCTGGCAAATGGGTGATCATGCTGGCCGGCACGATCAATGAATGCATTACAGCAGACAAAGAACTGGCTGAATGGAGGACTGAAATGAACACCGCACAGACAGCATGTAAACATCTACAGTCTGACCTATGCAAAACATTAGTGAAGAAGTGTTAAAAATATAACAATAAGTCAGTTTCCATCAAAAGTACAGAAGTTCTGCCTGGCAAATCAACATTTCCAATCTTTTGTGTGTTCAACCGATGGAATGAGCTTCCGCTGAACCTTACTTTTGCTTTCCATTTTCAGGCAGCATCTCATGACTATTCTTTTGTCATTCATTGCCAGACCTGCTTATCTGACCCTTTACTAACATGGTCCTGGAAATAATGCTTATCATTTACACCACGTTATGATGATAATGACGATGACGATGCTAACAATATGATGATAACAACAACATCAACAAGTAGCCAGCAAATTTACCCAAGTTATCCAGTAGGGTGATTCAGAAAATACGAAGTTTGGATTTTTTCGTGGGGCACCCTCTCATTTTGTTGCATCTTATGAAAAAAAAATTCTGTAAAAAATTTCATGGAAATTGGTTAATATTTAGAGGTTGCTACCGGCTGTCAAATATTTACATGGAAGGCCTATGGGCATATAATGC
>Ga0209367_1011791_pt1 | contig 11545 bp, 9 predicted proteins | sample WorMetLIZISLAND2_FD_187412 | JGI IMG/M metagenome (GOLD analysis project Ga0209367, IMG submission 187412) | Marine gutless worms symbiont microbial communities from Max Planck institute for Marine Microbiology, Germany - Olavius geniculatus... ... | reverse complement strand
GAGTTAGGGGGTGTAGCCCAACGAAACTTTGGCACTTGACGTGTCTCTATGTTGGGGTGTTAACACAAGTACAAATTTTGGTGGCACCGCCCCCCTTAAAATTTGGGAAAGCAAAAAACGTTCAAAAATCGGTGCGATTTACGACAGCTTTCGAGTTTGAGCGCAAATATCTCTGGAACCGATGAAGATAACGACATAATCTAAACAGCGTTGACGAGAGCTATCCTTTCGGCGTTGAACAAAAAAAAATTTGTGAAATTCCGTCCACCACAAACCAAGTTATAAGTGCTATTGTTGACCTACCCTAAGTCGACAATGCGCGTTCGGCGTATGCCAATGCATTTGAGTTCGAGCCACGTGACTTTGATGCCGAGGAAATTCTCCCCCCTCTTTACCCCCTTTCCTAATTTCCCCCAATCGGACTTAGGGCGCCGGGCGGACTCACGTTGGGCTTTGCCCCAAATTTCTAGTTATGTTTACTCTGCTTAGCTAAAGGTAACAGGATCTTGGCTATTTCACGTGGTCAACACGAGTAACAATTACATTTTCATTCTTTTGTTCAACAACAATTACTATAATCTACATTTACGATTGGGGCCCCAATATTAATCGACGGTCATCGCCGGCTGCACGACAATCGCTACATGTTAACGGACTCAGCAACAGTGATCGACTCGCTGACTGACTCTGCATCGATGCGCATTTGCTACATGCGCCACTGCAATGCTGTCTCCACCCACAAAACTGTGATTGGCTGAAAGCCATCTAGTACAAGTTAAGTCATAGGTAATAATAGTTGATGCAGTTTAGACAAAAAGTCGCAAGACACTGCAGCTTCAATGGAGCAAAAACATCTTTGCTAGTGTTGTAAAATGTCAAAAAAGGTTATGTTTTTCTCCCCAAGTTTGACAGGCAGATTGTTCCAATCCACAGCCACTGTCCAGCTGCTGTAATTCCTGTAAACATTTTGTCTTCAATTTGCAACTGTGTTCGTGGCACTGCACACTTGTGGACATTCGATGACCCAAGATGACGATGTCTTACCTCAGTGACAAGTTTACAGTCGTCTGAGAGGTATGGCAGAGTGAGGCCATTACCAGTTTTTAATTTGCACTGATAAGTTACTCTTGCTTATTGTTTTTTTTGTTGGCAGATTCTACAAGTTGGTGAAAGACTTTTGTGGTGTAGTCTCAGAAGCTTCAGTTCGCAGTAACCTCATCCTTATAATGGAGCTGCTTTATGAGTATTTGGTTGGTCATTACGTTCATGTACTCTTACTGCTGTGCTATGTTGCATCATTTGCTTGACATAACTACTGCTATTGTTTTCAATTTTGTTTTAATTGGCCAGTTCTTCATTATCACTGTAGGTCTTATGGTGTTTTTGCAATTAATTTATAAGGAGTTTCGGTGAGCATTTTTCACATGCTGGTTGCAGTTTATGAAATACTACGAATAGTATTAGAATACAAAAAGAACACTAGAACTGTTTGGTTTAATTTTGGTTTGGCAAAGGTGATGTACAGTGCGCATTATAGATCTGCTTGCTGAAATGTTTTCTTGCCTTTGAGGAAATGGTGCAGTCATGTGGGATATTATGACATATTAATATCAAAGTGGTAGTGAAACTGATTCAAGTAACTTCAAACTTTGGTTTGTGTGAAGTGATTGCTATGTGCTTGCTTGCTTTTAATATAATGAAGTATATTTGTGTCGTTCATTATTTCATCAGTTTGTGTCTATCTCCGTATGTGCAGGATTCCGGTTGCATTCAGCTGAGTGAAACGGGAAAACTGAAGTCTTACGTACACAGTGATCCAGTTGCCGTTCGAAACGTGGAAAGCCGAGTTCCTAGCTTGGTATTTGATAATCAAGATTGTCATTTTACATGTATGGTGAATAACGAAAAGCATTTTAAAAAGTTGTTAACGAATAATTTATATAACTTTTTCATTTATTTATCAGATATAGTAGGTAGTGCTTGAAAGCATTATTTATGGATTTTATGCTGTAGTGCTGAATATTTTACTGAAACTTGCTGGAAGCAATCACAGTTGCTCATCATGTTCTGTCTGTCTGTCTCGGTCTCTTTTTACACATTGCTCGTGGGAATAAAGATGTCATATGCTGAAGTTGATACTTTTTTGTTTATTTTAAGAATCGAATGTTGTAGTCATGTGTTGCAGCAGTTGTGTGTGTGTGTGTTTTGTGCTGCAGTTTGGTATTGAGAGTCGTGTAGTGCCATACACAGCCGCTGATCGGCCTGTTGTGCGGTCACGACCGGAGCAGGTGCTTGTTCTATGTTATAGCAGTTGTATAATTTGTATGCATGCATTAGCAAGATCGATTGAATGAATGAATATATGAATCAATTTATTTTAGCTATAGCATGTAGTAAGAACACGGATTAAAGTGAATATTCTGCTAATGTGCTGTGAGTGTATATTTTTCAAATGCATTACTGATATGTAATATGTATGGCACATTAATATTGCAGTACATGTATTGTATTATGCTTATGCAGTTACTAAAATGTACACATTATGAACTCTGCTGCTATATTGCTGCTGCTGCTGCTGATGATGATGATGATAACAGCAGTTTTTTTATCACCACTGGTGGACCAGGTGGCCATCTCCATTGATCAAAGGTGTGGGGAATGATTGCCGTTTTTTAGATACAAAGTTTTACAAAGATACACAGATTTTTTGAAATAACAGTGTGAAGCACAAATTGTTTTGTTAAAATCCTTAATGTCTGGCCACTTTTTTTGTATGAAAATGGATAAAAAGCTTTCATCTTAAGGGGAGTTTATCTCTATGACTGAAAACTACTGGGGGTTTCACTTCCTGACTTATATTATAGGGAGATGCTGTGCGCTCGCCATGGTTTGGCCCTCATCTCTGGCAATGCTGTATTTAACCCTGGTCATGATAATTACAGTCACTTCTTTCAGTCTCATATCATTCACCACTTTGTAGATTGGAAACTTTTTAAAGACAAAATACAAAGGTGTGATACCAGAAAAACCTCGTAAGGCAGTACAGTTGGGTGCGTTGTGTATGCGTCGGTTGTGCAGGAGCAGAGAAGGAACGAAGTGTTTATTGATGTGATTGAACGACTGGTGGTCTCCATTGCAGCAGATGTAAGTTATAAAATACCACTGCTGAATGTTTGACTGTGAGATCAAATGTTTTCATCTGATATGATTTATTGTTGTTGTTATCATGATTCGTGATTATGGCTGAGACTATACATTTGGTCATATTGACTCATTGGTTGCAGTCTTCAGGGTTAGCACAGTCGGGAAAATTCTGGAAGGTGATGGGATTTGAACATTAAAATATTCAGACTTGGAAAGGCCTGCAATGAGGCCGTGGTCCTGGAAAGTGCTGCAAAAATATTTTTGAGTTCTGCAATTTTACCCAGGTTAATTAATTAACCTGCAATATGAATCGATTCATTTTATCTGTAGCATGTAGTAAGAACACGGATTAAGATGAATATTCTGCTAATGTGCTGCGAGTGTATATTTCTCAACATATTTCTGCAATTTTTGTGCGCGAAAAAGCCATCGCAATTCTGTTTGTCATCCATCCATCCATCACACGGGTGGATCAGTCAAAAATGGTGCAAGATAGGATTACCAAATCTTCACCGTCGGCTGCCAGGAGGACTCTAGTTTCAGGAACTGTAAAGCTTTTCCATAAATTCCAAGGGGGTCATCCCAAAAGAGGGCGCTAAATGAGAGGGGGCTGGGCAAAATTTGTGATTTTTGGCCAATGAGTCGCTGTATCTCAAGAACAGTGTGAGATAGGGTCTAGTTTACTATTAATCAGTAATAGGAAGTCGTACACTGTCGATTGGCGCCGAATTCAGTGACCTTGAATGACCTTGAACGCCAAAATAAGGGGTTTTATGGATTTTTTTGGCAATTTTGGGCTGCGACACACAAGTTTATATCGTTCACAAGGTGGCGCCACAGAACTATTGTTATGCAATCCAGATAGAGAATTTGGTATTTGTGTATTAACTTAGCGTGAACACTCCAATTTTCAGCTAAACTACTGAACCGGAACTGCTATAGGCTTTCGCGCGTCTCGTGAGCATTAGCTCAAATTTCTTGTTATTGTGTGTAATCAGTTATTGGTAGTTAAGTAAAAATGCCAACTCTATCCTCAGTATCCTGAGTACACTAATGTAAATTAAAAAGCTTTCAGTCACAAACGTGTGGTCAATAAAATCAGCTTTGTTGAGCAATTTATTGTACACATAGCCACTCCCACAAAAATTGGCCATTTTTATTGGGGAACACAGTATTTTTTTTATTCTGAGAAGTTCTGGAAAATAGTGTTGGTTAGTCAGCTCTGTGAACCGCGAGAAGTGGACTTGGTAGAATGCATCCTTGTGTTGCTGTTGCTGATGCTAGGGCCAGATACCGAACAGTGAGCTTCATGGAGAGATAAGGATGAAAAGTTTTCTGGTGGGAACTCCCGTAGTCAGGATATCGCTCAATGAAGATATTGACATGTGTGAACATTCGAACAAGCAGACAGGTCAGTGAATGAGCATTGCTTGTCAGCACCTGACTAGCAGTCAACTGTGTCAGTAGTTTCGTTGCTTAGTTGCAGTGGTTTCTATTTTATTTTCAGTGCTTTGACTGAGGGCAGTACTATGCATTTGACCCATACATAGACCAGCTTCAGCAGTTACAAAATGTTCCATAGTAGGGGTTTTGGTCTGAGGTGGGGGATAAATAAGCCGATAAACAAAAACTGAAAGCCTGAATTGATCTGAGGTCTCAGTAAAGGCACATAACGAGTGAACTGAATTGACATAGTTTAGTTTTTGACAAACTGACCAATGGGCATGTGGTAATGCATTACAGTAGACACTGTCTAATGTCGTCGATGGCCTACGTGACTATGCTCACGTACGTGTCAAGCAATGATTAATGAGCTCACCTTGTTTGCCTTTGGTCAGTTCTTAAAAAACTAAGCAGTGTCAGTTTAGTTCAGTTTGTTTCAGTTCAGTTACGTTGCTTTGTATGCACCTTAAGTCATCAGGTTGATCGTTTGTGGTGGACGTTGATACGTACACGTATTATTTGACCAGTGGTCGTAAAGTCTCTTTGGTAGTTTTTTATTTTCTTTTGGCTTAACTTTGAACAGTATAATCCGCAGTCTGCCGCACTTTCAGTTATAGTCAGTTTGTTGTCCGATCGTGGTTTTAACTTCTATCAACTCTGTGTGTGATGAGGGAGGGCTGCAGTTACTCAGTGGGTGGACGTTTGTATCAACTGATGTTCATCTGTGTTGTGACAGGTTATGGCAAATCAACGAGACTCAGTAATTGCAAGTTTCACGATCGTGTAAAAACCGATGCTTCAAGATCACTCAGCTTCCTTCCACCGGAAGGAGAGGTTGTGTTTGGCAGTAGCTTTTTTTACAATTTTGCTTCAATTTTTACTGCTTTTGCTCTGTCATGATTTTCTGTGTTGTCAATGACTGATTTTGATGACTCAAAAGTATTTGTATTTGCCTATATGTTTATTGAAATAGCATGAAACCATATGAAATGAAGTTGTCCAGTCAAAAATTAATTGCATCATTTACATGTAATACACTATGATAAGGATATCTGTAATGGTGTGTGTTTAGTTTACAGTACTGTCATACTCCATTGATGGCAGCTTTCCATTGAATATACCTTTCCGTGTTCTTTCACACATCACCAAGTCTTCAGCATCACAGTAGGCATTTGACTTATTTCATATTTTTTCTACCCCTGCTTTTGTATCTAGTTATGTAAAACTGATAGCTTAAGCATATATTATTAGTTGTCTGTGTACTGTTCATCACTGATTAGTCCGCCCAGAAGCGACAGCTTGCAGAGCGGACTTATGTTTTAGTGCAGACGTTTTTTTTTATTTCGACATGAGATCTCCAAGATGTGTCAGCCAATCGGCGTGAAATTTTGCACGATGATCAGCAGTAGACCAAATTTTATGATGCCTGTCTAAAATTTTTGGGGCCCACTCAAAAAAAATTTTAGCGGCCAAAAACATGCTAAATTTGGCCCGATTTCTGACAACTTCAAAATTCAGCAGCGATCATCTCCGGAACGGATGAAGATATTCATAATCGGACAGGTACTTGATCTACCGAAATTTCTCCCACGTTTGGCGAAAAAAGTCTGATGAACTTTGGTCCAGTAGTCACGGAGATTTTGATGTGGAATCATACCCACCCAAATCGACTTTTTCGGGAGACCATATTTCTGCCCTTAACAGATGCTGCGCCCCCAAATTTTCGTGAATTTTGGTCCACTAACAAAAAGTTATAGGCCCGCATGTTGACCCACCCTAAGTCATCTATACGTGTTTTGTTTATGCTAATGCATTTGAGTTCGGGCCTCATGACTTTGCTACCGGGGGAATTTTCCCCCCTCTGTGAATTTTCCCCCAATCAGACTTACGGTGCCAGGCGGACTTATGTTGGGCTTTGTCCAAATTTCTAGTTCTGTATGTGATACTAAGGGGACTTTTTTGTTGATATGTTTTAGCACTGTGCTTAGAGCTTTTCAGATGTATATGCAAACAATTGTTTAAAATATACATTGCCAGAAATTATAATCCATGTCATTTACTATTGGCTACTAGAGTTGTTTAACAATTAATGTTTTAATTATGTCGGTTGTGTGACTTATTATTTTAATCTAAGCAACATTTTGATAACTATAGTGAAATTAAAATTATTTCTGCTTCATGAAAAGATTTGAATCATAAGTTTCTGATAAATGTTGAGCAGATAAAGTATAGTGGTAGGTTTAGCTGTGATTCAGCAATTGGTGCTAATTACTTTTATCAGAAGATGCTGCTTGTTGTTTGCAGCGATGTGGAATTAAGTCTGAGGCTTTGCTCAGAGATTCCAGCTAACAGTCGTGCAATCAACGTAACTTGTCAGATTCCTCTGCCATCAGCTACTAGCAGGTGTCTACTTGTTCTCTCAATAATATGTAGTCATTGTGCTGTGTCATTCATTGTGCCTTATCATTCATGTGTGCATTATTGGCAGTTAGTGGCTATATTAAACCTTTATTTGTTATACTATGTCTTTTACAAGCAGATTTGATTTTTAAAAGAGTAAAAATAAAATTATCATTGCTCTATTGGTCATATAATCGGTTTAATTTGAGGTATGGATTTTGGATGTGAGCAGCTTGTGTTAGACCTGTTTTTACAGACTTGATTTTTCAGAGAATCAATAAGACTGTTTAAAATTAGTCATTTTAATTTGGGATAAATGTTTTGGATGCATGCAATGTGTGGCACAGCATTACACAGCAGTTGAGTGGCACTTCTCGTGGACACAAGGCAAAGTTGGTGGACGGTCGACAGAAAACGTTAGAGTGGAGTTTGCCGGAAGTACTGAGTAAAACAGAAGAATCTGCACATTTCAAGGTTTGTACGATTGTTATTAATTGTGGATTTATGTTGTTATCATGTAAGCAGTTTTTGCTGTGAAATCTTCGCCTTTTTATACATGAAATGTTTTACTGAACAAGACAGTGCATAGATATCTGTGCCACAAGACCTACTTTTTTAACTGCAGCAAAAATATAACTAAGCTTGAACATACATGTTATCGGGTGTTTAAATCTGCATCTTTCTATAGTGCCATGATTAACTAATGATTACTTTTAATTTAAAATATAAGCGTAAGAGAATATCCATTTTTGTTAACAGTGGCCCGAGATGGACTTCCTCGTATTACATGGATGAAAACCATTCAACAGGATCTGAAATCCAGCGACCTCAATATGGACGACGCAGTTGTCTTGGCTCAGAACCGTCCACTTTGGAGACTGATGTCTATGTTCGGCGCTACGCACTCTTAGTGGTGCTTGCCAGAAATGAATGAATGAATGAATGAGATGGACTGGAACACAGTTAGTAAGCATTCATAAGAGCTAGTGAGTGAATCATCACAGTAGCTTTAGTTGATATGGTCCGATGCATCTGTTGTTGCAGTTGATTGGCGCTCAAACTGATAGAAGCTACGTGCAACAGTTTGGTCCGGTATCGCTGGATTTTGAGCTGTCTGGCTGCGTCTGTAGCAACATACAGATACGCTCTGTACAGCTGGATGACTGCGAACAATCTGTTGTGCCCATCAAGTGGCTGCGATACATCACAACGGCTGACTCTTATGTCATTAAACTTTTCTGAATGTCAAGTCGTTCGTGAATCAAACTTGGCGCCAAGGGTGCCGACTAAATCCCAATTAAATGTACAGACCAGATAAGACAAATCCACCAAGGCTTTGTATAGGCACCAGAAGAGGTGCCGCAGTCAGTGGTGGATCTAGGCTTTAGCCAAAGGGGTGGGGGTGAAATATTTTCACTTTCTTCCCTCCTTTCCCTTCTTTATCTCCATCCCCTTTTTTCCACTCCTCTTCCTTTTACATACCTCTTTTCCTTCCCGTCTTTGCCTAGAAGTAGGACTTTAAATCCAGTTATGGAGTCTAGGTGAGCACTGAGCTCCCCAAATGGCGCCTGGGGCAGAGTCCCAGCCGAAACCGAATATAACATCTGGTTGCAACAATTTTAATCAGTTTCCAGATTAAGGAACTCATTAATTAGCGATTCACCAAACCATATAAAGTGTTCACTGACATATAGGGGCACAAGGGAGGGGCACACGTCCACCCCCTTAATTCGCCACTGGCTGCAGTTATTCTGTTCATCATCATCATATATTCGTTTAATGTAAAGTTGACAAGCGCAATTTTTTGTTGTCGTAGTTCAAGAATGAATGGAAGCATTCATGAGCTATTTTATTGCTTTATTGCCATGTTTGTTTCAGTCTGTTTTTCCTCTCTAGGTCTTGGTCGCTGACGTTAGGGGGGGGGGTGCTGTGCTAAGGAGCGAATTGGTCATATATTCACTTTCCCCTGGCTTTCTGGATTGTGATCAGTAGGATTAGTCACCAGGCATGCAGGTCAGTTCCATCAAGAACAAGTAAAGCTCAGCTGTCACTAGCAAGGCCAGAGACGTCTATCCGCTCGATATTAAATTTATTCGTAGATGAATCTTTTTCATGAGCAGGAGTTATCATACCTACGTCCTTCAATTCGCATTTATTATGTTAAGTGCAGTTTTACGTTTGCAGTTCATTTTAGACAGTGTGTGACACTTGTTTCCGGATTTTGTTCAATGTGTATTTTTGTAGGTTACTGTTATAATTTGACATTATTGTAGAAATGAAGCGCCAGTTTTGTGCACTCTCGTACGCAATGATGCATTGTGATCAACATTCGTGATAAAAGTGTTGTACGCTGTTGCGATGTCATGGCTCAGGATATTAACTCAACGGACTGTTTGGCCTAGGCCTACGAGACTTCGATGTCGTTTTGAGTTTGTGTCTTGGCGCATGCAGCTTAAGCTTTTATCAAGTAGCCTTTCGGTGTCTGACAGGCTTACACATCCCGTACGCTATTCAACAGATCGCTGTCATGTCCGTCGCCTTAAGTGCAAAATCCGCTCGCCAGGGCGTCAATGTGTTAATGGATTCAGCTCATTGAGAAAGCCTCTCTTGTTCACAAACGATTTATTACAGAACCATATCAAACAAATAGTTGCTGAATGGAACCAAATACAGAAACAGTTGACTTGCAATCCGTCTGAAAATGGACAACTTTCAGCACAACACAGTTGTGAACGTCTGCATTTTCTTCAACCACTTGTCTCTAAGATCCAGCAACATGAGCAACTTTCTTTTGATATCTCCGAGCTTGAAGATATTATTTCTGGTATGTGTGTTTTTCAATATGGTTTCTAAAATTGTGTTACTTTACACAGAATTTAGTTAATTTGACTGATGTGCATTGTACACATGACAGTGGTGTATGTTAGTTTGTTGAGACAGCGAAATAAAAGTCTTATGAAGAAAGTTTTTGAGTTTTGGGCCAATGGGCAACTTCATTTTTTGACTTAGCTTTTTGACTTAAATTTTTGCTAAGCCAAAGCTAAAGCTGCATGCTGTACTTAGACCCAAAGTTCAACTAAACTTTGGTCTAAGTCTACTGACTTAGACCAAACTTTAGATCAAAATGATTAAAAATGGTGGGAAAAACTCAGTAAACCTAACAGGAAATAAATCAACCATTTACGCTTAGACTTGCTTATTTAGTTGCACTGCACATGCAAATGATGTAATTATGTAACGTCTTACGTTATCGTGTAGCCATTATGGCATTTATTTTTGGTACCAGACTGCTTTAATTTACTAAACTATCCGTACATATTGGATTGTAAATAACTGCCATGTTTTCACTCAGCTAAAGTCAAAAGTTGAAGTGAATTCAGGCTTAGCGAAAGTTTAGCCTTAAGGGCTAAAGCTATCTTTTCTATGCAAGTTGAACTGACTTTTGCCAGGTTAGTTCTGCTAAACTTTGGTCTAAGTAGGTACTTAAGTAGGTACTTAGACTGAAGCTTAGACCACAACTTCAGTCTAAGTACCTACTTAGACCAAACTTGCAAAATCACTTTACTTTTTACTTAAGTATGTACTTAGACTGAAGTTTAGGCTTAGCGAAAGTCTAAGTCAAAAAGTGAAGTTGCCCAATGAATTTAATAGACAATAAGACTGGCCATGAGTGTGAAATGAAAAAAAATTAGTCAACTCAATTTCCTATTCTGCATCATGTACCTGAAGTCAGTTGCCTGGTTAAGATTTTAATATAGCCACTACAATCCTAGAACTATTGTGAAGCATGTCATAATAAGACTGTTTTGCTCCTTTTACATTTTTTCAAGCATTAGATATTTTATCTAGATCGATGTAGTTGATTCTTTGACGTGTTAGGCCTACTTGCGTTTTGATTATTTTTGAATGGTGTTGTTAAGACTAGTGACATTTCAGTGTTAAAATTACAGCATCGACAGACAAAGATGTTGAAGTTTGTGAAACTGCAGAAGCTGAAATATCTGACTTGAAGATGCAGTTGACTGCATTAGAGGATGATGTAAGTTAGGAGCATGTATTCAACATTTGGCTTAACCCCTTGACTGCTTCCGGAAATGAATGGTGCTGTGCTACGGGCTATATTGGGGGTAATATGACTGTTGGAAGATAGGGTGCATATCACTTGCATACTATTTCTAGCTATTATTTACAAAAGCATATGCCAAAAATGCAAAAATTTTCTTGATATTTTGCATATATACAGCCAACACAAATTTCTGCAGCTATCTGCGATATGTAATAACCGAAAAACCAAAAATCGCCCATTGTCAAACTACGCGTACCGGTACAACAGGTTTCAGCATAACAATGACTGTCTGAACAGTAGTGCAAAGCACAACTACAGAAATGACGACTGTCAAATACAAGAAATTTGAGCAAAGCTCACGAGACGCGCGAAAGCCTATAGCATTTCCAGTTCAGTAGTTATAGTTTCGAAAATTGCATATCACTTGGACTCGGCCCATCGGGACCCTAATACACATCGGCCATAGGCGCGTGTGGCGTTGGCGACGGTGGC
>Ga0209367_1011790_pt1 | contig 11545 bp, 6 predicted proteins | sample WorMetLIZISLAND2_FD_187412 | JGI IMG/M metagenome (GOLD analysis project Ga0209367, IMG submission 187412) | Marine gutless worms symbiont microbial communities from Max Planck institute for Marine Microbiology, Germany - Olavius geniculatus... ... | reverse complement strand
GACTTAGGGCGCCGGGCGGACTCACGTTGGGCTTTGCCCCAAATTTCTAGTTTATACTGTTGGCTGTTGCAGGGCCGTGACTTCCAGAGCGTGTACACGAACTACCGCTACACGCCACGTGAACTGAGCATCTTAGCGAGTCACGACAGCTTCGACTACCTGCCCGGTCACAGCGACGTCTACAAGCAGTGGCTTCAGCGGCAGCCGGCCAGGCTGGACTGGGACCGCTGGCTTGTCATGGCGCTCATTGGTATCACTGTTGGTCTGCTTGGCTTTCTACTGCAGCAGATCATTCATACGATCAGTCACGTCAAGTGGCAGCGCGCGCAACAACTCATACAGGTAACTGTAATGCACTGAATACACGCGGCGATCGTCGCCGCGACGATCGCTCGTGTATTCACTGCGTAATTATTAGATGCTCTGTTCAGTGTTCAATGCAACGCTGGCCAAATGTTACCAAATTTTACTTTGTTTTTTCGATGTCTCCGGCCACGTTCAGAACAGTCCAGAAATCGTACACTTTCCGACAATTTAGGCACTTGTTTTTTTCGAGAAGATTTTAGAAAAAAAATTTTATCTTAGAAGAAACATAGTGGGAAATAATGGGAAATACTTAAGCACCTAACGTAGTAAGATTTTAAGAAAAATATTTGGAAAGTTTCGAGATGTGGCCTCCGGTTTCCAGAAAGAAAAACGTAGACGATAAAATGAACAAGTTTAGTTACATTAGTTATACAACGTGTCGTAGCTGACAAATCATTGAGTATTCGTACAAACTGTTGTAAACGATGAATGACTAGAAACCTGTCCAGTCCACAGCGCTATCGAGACGCCTTTTGGGTCTGCCGTCGATATGGGGCCATTGTTTCGAATGTCGCTAAACAAACAGGCAATCGGACAACACAGATAGCGAATTTGGCTGGGGATGAGCTAAAAGGTTGTTCTGTCTTGTATCTGCTATCGGTTATTTCAAGAAACAGGTCGCAATATGGTAATAGATGTAAGTTATCGCGTTCCGTATGATGTATGATGGCACCGCAACTGTGGTCGGTATAGCCTTCAGCATCGGAAAAGTCTGTGTTGCTGTCATTTCTTTAAAGAACAACACGATTCATATGTTGCTGCCGTTAGCTGTATGTTGCTAACATTAATCTCTCTTTCCATGCACATCAACTCTGCCCGCCCCAACTTTGCCTGTAGTTCCGCAGCAAACTTGAACAAGACAGTAAAACATTGTAGCCGAACGGCAGTCAGGCAGCTGGTCATGTTTGTCTCAGGCGCAAGAATAGAAAAGTCTCTGGGGCCGGGGCGGCCAGGGTTCGCCGTCGTCCAGCAGTAAGTGGTTGCGTTGCCTGCCTCGAGGCGTGCACAAGACGCCATTCAGCGGCACAAACGATTTGTTTGGCAGCTTAAACGTCGCTTTCCGTCAGTCCGGTGGTAGCTTACGACGTTCAGTGGTGGCAGCTGGCTATTGATCTGAACCGCCCGACCACGCTCTCAAACTAACCGACTGGCTGATGAAGCTGCTGTAGGAAGGTCCCGACGGCTGGCTGCTACCAGCTACCGACAAGTTTTATGGTGGTTTGACATTTGGTCGGCTAAGCCGAAGTGCTTACATCTGGATGCCAGCGGCGCCGTTGTAGGCTTGATTGACAGCAGCCACAGGTTCATCTCGCACCTGTTCGATTACCGTCAATGATTGGTCTGTCCGTGGCCGGCGCCGCTACTCAATCAGCAATCAGGCCAGGTTGCAAGGTAACAAGAGAATGCCACAGCTAGAACGGATTATATTCGTTCAATCCTCGCGTAGCCTATGCTTCATGTCGAGTGCGAAACTGTACCACAACAAACGATAACAAAGTACGAGTACATGTTCGTGAATCAGACATTGTTACGAGACCTGTCTAAGAATAGCAATTCGGTTATGAAGATTTATTGTTAATAATATTTTATTGATACTGCATTTATTAATTTACATTTATTATTATTTATAGAAGTACAAACAGTAGGGTTATTTAAAAGTAAAGATGGAAGTAACATTTGGCTGGGTTAGTTCGACCCATATTTATAATTACTGTAGGCTAAAGTATATTACGCACTATGCTGCATGGCTCTGTGACTTCAAACCTTCATCATGTATGATTTATTGATAGATTTTTTCAGCTGTACATTTGCTATGCGACGGTTATTAAAAAGTCCACTGACTCTTTCGTGCGTCGACTTGTAAATATTAGCATTCAATCAAGTCTGACAATAATATTCTATACTCTGATGGTAGTTGGGCCTATAGTGATGCGTTTTACGTGTGGTGGAATCTTTTGTTGGCGCTGAAACTGAATATTTGTGTGTTGATGAAAGATCTTCGACAGTCGGTCAATATTTGTAACTGTTATACGAAAAACTTGGAGGCTTTCCTTACTGAACCTCTTAGGACATTTGTTACAGATGGTAGATTACTGTCAGTAAATGTAATAATTAAATTACATGATAATTGGTAATCACGCAATGAACGTGGTCAGACTATAGGGTAATTGTAAGAGCTTTTGTCGTCAAAAGAATCGACGGGGATAAATGACGCGTATTTTTCAGTGCTTGCAAAGCGCATCATAAAATTTACACATTTATGCGGTTACTAGTTAACTCTCAGTCACTCGTCATTGAACATATGCGTCTGTTATATACAACAGTTATATTCTGTCATTTTCTTGTTTTCAAAAATTTCTAGCAATAATAAGGGAGGTGTTTTAATGCTGAAAGTGGGTTATTGTGGCAATGGCACACACGCAGCATTTTTAGCACCAAGGTTTATTGTAAACAAAACGCAGTGGTCGTGTGCCTGTAATGAGCGGCCAAGCTTGCAGCTTGCTAGCTGCTGACGCTGTAAATCGCGACCGAATGACGACACGTCGTACACACTGCTCGTCGGATGACACGACGCCAAGCGGCGGCGGCTGCTGCGGATGCCGTTGCTTCTGCAGCTAGCCGCACATTGCAGTAGACAGTGACCGTAAAGATGCGAACCGTTTAATAAACCTCTCGTAGATATATAAATCAGCCGACAATGTTTGCCTTCATGCTAGCTTGCTTTTGCCGACAAGATGGTCTTGTCTATACCTCTATAGCAGTACGTCGTTGATGTCTTTTTTACTATTGTGAACGTTGCATGATGGACATTGTCTCTGCAATGTTTGCGATCTCAGACTGCTCGCAGTAGCTTCTGTCATTCGATAGCTTCGTCCAGTCTATGATGATGTCGTTCACGCAGAATTAGCACGATGGTCTTGCTCAGCGTCTGTTGTCTTAGCTTTTGCTCTTCTCTAGAAAAGTCTTTTAGTTTTTCTCTGCTTTTCTCGTCATACGGCAATATGCCGTGTCTATCTGACCTGCAGTATCTTACAGTATGTCATCATGCATTGTTTGCTTTCTAGTTCACAAAAACTCGCAGTAACCGTCTGTAACAATTCAACTGTAGTTTAAACTTGCTGATCAAGTGATCTTTGTGTTTTCTAATTTGGCGATAAAAATGATTGTTGTAGATACACATAGTAATTAAATCGCGTGACTGCTGGCTGCGTCTATTTCGGCTTGTTCCTCGCTTGAACTTTTACGACCTATTGTCTACCATAATGTATGCAGTGGGATAATAACAATGTGTCAATAGCCCACCGGTGCAGTCATGCGTGACCAAACGAACGTCACTGTATGCTGCACGATCAACTGTCGGCGAGCGTGGAATAAATATGTTAAACAACTGTCTGAAATGTATAACTTCGTTTAACACTCACATTGCCCACTTCGTGCAGACTGTTGCTTTAACATGCACTTAGCTGTTATTTGTTGTCTTGACTCTTCAGCGTTCGAATTAAATTCAGCTTTCTGTCCTACGTGTGTGTGACATGAAACTCTTGAACCATCAACCATCCCAACTCGGACTTTCGTCTTCCTTGACGTAATTGCCACATATTCTGTGATAGATAGCACTCGCTAAATGTTCAGTGCTGCATTAGAAAACGTATCATAGACGCCATCCGTTGTTTAGTGCATGGCGTATTCCCCCTCTAGAGCGTGCTATGTTTGCGCATATTTTAGACACACAAAGTTCGTAAACTGCATAGCGAGATCTTACTACTGTTGATAGGCATTTATATAAGCCTATTTGCGATTTTGCGTCACTGTCAAATTGTCTAGCTTAGCGTTAAAGTTTTACAGTTGTATATTCAAATTGCATAACGAATTTAAAGTTGGGTAGCGTATTTTAATATCAGCATTGCTTTTTTCGGCAGTTGTTTTTAAAAAATTTTCCCCCTTTTTCTTCCTTTTTTTCTCTTTCCCTTTTCTAGTCCTATTCCTATCCCTTTATGTTTTTCCCTTCTTTTGAATCCAGCTAGGCAGTTTAGGGAACTTATTATGATCGATCCGCATTTGCCAAAGTTATCGCAAAAACAGTGTAATATTTCTGTGGGACAGTGAACGTGGTACATTTGGGTCACATTATTGTGGACTTTATAATAGCTGTGGTAGTACATTTTCCTGTTAGGTGTTGTGTGCACGAAATAGCTGCCTGCGTGTTTAAATTGAGATATAGCGAGCTTGAGCGCCGCACACGACGGTCTGCTGTGATGTAAGGTCGTGTCAAGCGACGGCGAATGACAGTGCACTGACAACGAACTGACATCATGAATATGTTATATTAAGCACTCTGCGCTCCGGTCAAGACGCTGGCTGCGGTGTACTCTTAAAGTAGCAAGAAAGGATATTCTGTCAACCTCGTCTGCATGTAATGGCTCTGCCGGTGCTGTAAATTATTAATTTTTCGTGTTGCGACGCTGCCAACCTTTGTACAGAATCGCACCCTATTGTCAGATCTGTGTACTGTTTCTTCCGTAATAATTTGTCGTTTTGTGTTTATCTTTTAAATAGTTGTCATTGTACGATTAAATAAGTATTTTCTTAGGGTAGACCAACAATGTAGTTTTCAAGACCAAGTTCTTGGTTTCGAGGTGCCTGCAGGACAAAATAATAAAGTTTTGGTTTTGGTCATTACAAAAAAAGTTTTGAGAATTTTTTCAGACTTTTTGCTAGCAATTGAATATTTCGACAACGGTTAACTAGTAACGAAATCAAACTAGCATCAAGTAGCATGCACTGCATACTGCGAATTTGCATCACTTTCGAATCGCTTAGTTTATACTTTGACGAAAGTGTACTTAGTGCCATTAATACGCTGAAATATTTTGTGTCTTGGTATCGATCTTGAAGAAGTCTTGCTTACACCACTGGCGTATATGCCAGCTGTCACAAACAAACTTGCAGGCGACGATTTCGAATGGTAACTTTATGCACGCACACGCATTTTCATAACGCGTACCAGTAAAAATGTGTCGCTAGATCGCTGGGTTGTAGTTAGACGCGAAATATTCAACATACGACTTTCACGTAGAATTTTGCTGTCCGTGGTAGCGATAACAGTATTGCTTTTACGCGCGAAAGCAGCTACTGCTTTCAGCGCGTCTTAGCCATCGCAATTCTGTCCGTCTCTCTGTCTGCCTGTTCGTCCGTCTGTCACACGGGTGGATTACTCAAAAACGGTGCAAGCTAGAATTACCAAATTTTTACCGTCGGCTGCAAGGAAGACTTTAGTTTTAGGAACCATATTTATAAATTCGAAGGGAGTCACCTTGAACGAGAACGCTAAGTGAGAAGGGAATGGAAAAATTTTGCGATTTTTAGCCAAGTCGCTGTATCTCAATAACGGTGCAAGATATGACCTAAGTTATTATTAATCACTAATAAAAAGTCGTATACTGACTCCTGATTGTTACTGAATTCAATAACCTTGGATGATCTTGAACGCAAAGTGGGGGGTTTTATGGATTTTTTTGGCGATTTCGGGCTGCGAGACACATTTCAAAAGCAAATTGCGCCGAAACCAATTGAGATAGACATGGACAAGCTGCATATAAAATTCCTGTTATTGAACATAGATTTCGACGGTCTAAATCTCAATTTTCTAGGTTCAAGAAAACCTGGGCACGAGAACATCAAAGAGCCGTACCCCCGTATAAAAATCGTTATTTTACCGTTGTTGGTCAGTCTTTCGTGAACGGTCGTGAAAACGGTTGCAGATAAACATGGGCATGCTGCCTGTCACAACAAGCACTAGTGGCAAGCTTTTCAGTCGTATTAACATTGATGATTTTGAAAGACCCTAAACTTTTAAAATAAGTGTTTTTTATTGATTTTTGCGATTTTCGGCTGCAGCGCATAATCCAAGAATGAACTGCGACGAAATGGCTGGAGATAAACTGACAGTTTGCGAACAGGAACTGCTATAGGATTTCGCGCGTCTCGTGAGCATCATCTCAAATTTCTTGTTTTTCCAGCACTGTCAGTACGTTTTTTGTATGTTCATCTGTTACCAGAATAACTCATGGAAGTTATAAACCGCTGCACTTAACTTAATAATATTTTGCGTGAACGTATACTTCAACAACTTTTAGTGCCCTATTGGATTTCAGAGTCATAATAAAAGTTAAAGTTACATCGATTTTTGTGCGCTTCTGTGTGCATAATACTGCGGCTACCCGTGGACAGTACTTAGGCTTGAGTAAAGTTTGACGATTTTGCTGTTTAAGATTTTACACCAAATGTTTGTAATAAAGACTGATAATGTGCATTATCGTGCAGGAAAACAGTCTTGGAATAGCTTGGTTGTGGGCCGTCGGTTTCAGCCTGTTGTTTACTGCAGCCAGCGCCGCATCCGTCGTCGTTAGTATCAATATGCACTAATTAATATTCACTGTATGTATACTGCATGCTGTGTACCGTATACTATTCTGCGGAGGATGGATGTAGCAAATCCGCGGAATGTGGATACACCATTTTCTCCGCCATTGGCGCACCGTTTCTTGCAGTATTTATCAGCTTTAAGTACCGCAGTGCACAGGTTTAAGTAAGTAATTTAGTGGATAAGTAATTAAAACGTGAATAGTTTATATAGCGCATAACGTTAAAAAAACCTTAATGTTCTGAGTTTATTTGGACTTTCTGCATATTGTAAATGTTGTTGTCAACACGCAGTGTCTGTTACTTAATACAGAAAATACAGACATGGCAAATGATACGGCCAGCCTTATGTTACCGAGTGGGAAAACTTGTTGAACGCCGCTCGTATGACCAAAATAAAACGTTGGGTATAGAATATAGGAATGAGTATCGTGAGTCTGTCTGCATTGAGGCTTAGAGTGGTTATGACAGAAAATGGATTTGACACATATCTTAACTCCAGGTCACATTTTGAGAAGCAGTTCTCAGAGTTCTGTCAGGGTGCATTTGCATGATTTTTCAAAACGTCCGAGTACTTGCTTAAGGTGTTGGTTTAGGGTTTAGGGTTAGGGTCGATCCAAATCGACGAGCCAGGTTCGTAGGGTTTAGTGTAATATTCTAAGATCTTAGTCAACAATGTTGCTCTGTTCAAGGCCTGACTGTTACTTAGATGACTGACAGTCTGCAGACAACAAAATTATATTGGTTTTAATAAAATAAAATTTTATTTTTAGTTTTGACAAACAGTCTTGAAAATTTTAACATTGTTTTCCAGCAATTACTATTAAATATTTCGAATTTTCGATTGCAGTTAACTAGTTGTGGAGAGTTACTATGTAAAGACCAACCGAATTTCGTTTTTCGTTTTTGGCCGAAAAGGATTTTGCAAAATATTACAAACCATCGATGTCAACTTGTTTTATTTCTTTGGGATAGATAAATCGGGTGCCGGGCTGTCCGGCTGGGGTTAAGACGGGACGCGTTTACATGTACACGTTTGTTGGGCGCATGGCAGACAGGTCGGTGTGATCTTAAATGACTAGTGATGCTTTAATTTTTTAACTTGCTCCACACACGATACGTCACGGATCATCAAATACTCGTAGGTTGGAAATATTAGCATTAATAATTACATTGCTAACATTGCTAGTTGATGATTGATTATCTATTGTGTTTTGTGCAGTTTATCTGCCAAGAGGCGGGCGGGTCGGGTATTCCCGAGGTGATCGGTTTCCTCAACGGGACGGTGATGCGGCATGTGCTCAACCTGCCAGCAATCTGTGTCAAGTTCTTCTCCTGCTCCTGTGCAGTCGGCGCTGGTCTGCCTGTGGGTCCAGAGGGTCCGATGATTCACATCGGGTAAGCTGCACGGTGTTCGTACATTTGCGGTGTACTCTTTATCTTTGAAAGGTGGCGGCTTAGCCTAGCGGTAACGTCATTGGTCGCGTCAACGAAGTTGCTCGACGTTGATCCGGGTTAGTACCGGGATGGGCGACTGTTTGCGGGTATACCGTCTTCGTATTCAACCAAGCCACCCAGACCAACTCAGCCTGTCCATTCCTCCGTGGGTAAGCAAAATGAGTACTGGCGAAAGTTACTGCTGCCGCCAAAATTAACGCCTAGTAGCCAATTGACATCTATGACGCTGACGCGACTCAACTGTCGGCGACTTGGCCATATTGATACATTATTCTGACTAATACGAAAAGATGCACAATTTAGCATTTAAATTTGACACGGTAATGCAGAGACAGATCTAAAGCCAGGCAGCCGGATTTATGCCGTTTTGTTTTGCAGTTTATCTCAGAATGTAATGGTAAACAAGAAAACCAGCTGTCGCTTTCTGGAAATCAACGAAAACAGTACGAACGGATCCGCCACTGTCTAATGCAGTCGCCCACGAGTGTAACAAGTTCACTAATGCATGAGTTGTCGATAGCTCTTTAAGCGCACCAAACTGGCGACGGTCAATCGTTGTCTCGATAATATTCAATATCCATTTGCCAACAAACGACTCAAACAGTTTGCTAAGTGTGGGAGTCAAAGATATCGGTCTTAGATCAGACTGCAGTGATCTTGGCGGATTAACTTTAAGAGCTGGGATAGTATCAGCTTGTTTCCAAATAGGTGGCACATAACCCTCACGAACAGATGCGTTATAAATAGCGCACAACGGTCCTCAAATGAACGGAGCCATGTCCCTCAAAATCCAGTTTGGGATTCCGTCCGGACCCGGGGCTTTGTTGACCTTGATGTTAGCTAATCACGTTTCTACTTCCTCCGGTGTAATTACATAATCAGTTGTATAATCACCAACCAGATTAAATGCCAATATTGGCTGTAATGGCTGGAGGTCTGTCGCGACATTAGCAAAAAATGTTTATTTCATTGGCAATGTGAAGTTTTTCCATGACGGACGACAAACGGACGTCAGCCATGACAACAGCTCGACAGTTATTAAATTACGCTCAGCTAAAAACAAATAAAAATTGGTCTATGTTTGCCAAAATTATCAGGAAAATGTAAATGGCTTAGTTTTTTAGGGGGGACACGTTGTGCAGCAAAAACAGACAGCAAAAAACAACTAATAACAGAAATTGAAAAACCATAAACAATTTAGTTCATTCACACTACCAGTCGTCATATTAGTCACACCACACACAATAGCCAATTACAGGCATATAGATAGCGTAAACGTGAATTAACCAAGCGAACCGCTCGTGATCAATCATGGTCCATTACAGCGATTAGTATTTTTTCGCCAATACAATACGCCAGCATGCTATGTGCAACTTGTGGTGCCGTCTGCAATACAGTCACTCCGTTAATAAGCCTATTGCTTATTGCCAGTTTTTTAGCGAAATGTTGCCAATAGTTCAGCTTATGCTTACTGTAATTTTCAGACGTGTTTTCCGAACCGCAATACTGCCATAGGCGATCAACGTAATTTCAACGCGTACTAGTTATACGAAAAATAGTAATTCTGGATAGTAGTATGGCAAAGTAGACTGATTTTAATGCTAGGCTTAGTTAAAATGAAGTTTTCGGTTTGTTTTTAGATTCTTGTGTATTGTGGGCCGCTCGTAATCTAGAAGAGCGTTGCGCTTATAGACCTATTACATTAAAGCCTAAGGTAGTGACATGATGGTGATGATGATGCTGAATATAGAGAGCCATTTTCTTCTTTGTGTGAAACATGGTCATCAATGTTTGCTGTAAAGCTGTCAAGAAGCACATGCTCATCTTCAGCTAAATGTAGCGTTGGAGACCACCAGTCTGTCGTTATGCGGCGTAGAACGTCACCATAAAGGAAATGTAGCACAAGCACGAACATGTACAACAGATAACTAAGGTCATAAAGGGCAACGGCGTTTAGGTCGAGTAGAGAATAAGTAAGTAAGTAAGGTCGAGTAGAGAGAACTGCAAATAGTGCATTCGTCGGAGCGAGTCGGACGCTCGACTGACCACTCACTCAATATGGCCGCACGATCGACGGTATTGTTTCGAAATGCAAGTTTCACGATGAAGTTGGTTCGAATCAGCTCATCAAGCTAGCTCGCCGAGCGCTTGTCGAGCCAACTGGCTGAGCCAGCTGAATGAATACTTGTAGTATCAAACATGTTTGATATTGCAATTTGCAAACATTCAAGCACACATAAAGCACTCATCACTTATCAAGGTAGCTTGATGTGTGTGCTTGATGATTGCTTGATGAATGCTCGACGTGCGCTCGAAAAGCGCTCATCGAGCTGGCTTGACGATCCAAATCGACGAGCCAGGTTTAGAGTCTAAACGAGGTATTACACTTCCTTGAGCTGTCACGAAATGTGTTTTGTGCCGCTCGTGTCTGACGCCCGCTGCGTGCGGACGTTGTATCGGAGCTTCGGTGACTAAAAGGCGAAAACAAGTGTTAAACATGTGTGCGTTAGCTTTTTCTATTTTTTGATTTATTTAATCTTTTTCTTTTTCACTATAGCGTTCAAAATGTTCTAAGTCTTATAGCCCTATAATCTCACTTCACTTAAGCGTGACGACTGATGGTGACGACGCGTTTATACACCGTGTCCGGAAAAAAGATCCCAAACATTATCGATTGTCACTTGAAGAAAGGATATCCAATTTTAATAATTTTTGGTACTTTTTTCTTGGCACAACTGGCCATCAAATTAGCGTTTAATATTTTACTTTATTTAATGTCTGCTTCTGCACTACCTGGGAAAAACAGAACCAACGACATATGAGTTGAAATGAACAGAAATACGTCAAAAAGCATTCCCAGACTTAATAATTGTGACTTAAAGAAAGATTGACAGATATTCGTAATTTTTAATGCAAACATTTTTTCGAGTTATAGTCAGTTTTGTCCCAAAATTCGTTGCCATGGCAACGGGGGTGGGAAGGGGAGAAATTTAAATGACACCGTCAGAAAGACCGGGCCCGAAAATAGGGGGTAGGTGCAAACAACGCGCAATTATCTTTTACGGGGGCCGAGTTATAGTAAATTTTGTCCCAAAATTCGTTGCTATGGCAACAGGGGTCGTTAAGGGGTACATTTAAATGACACCGTTAGATTGTCCGACCCTAAAATAGGGGGTAGGTGCAAACAGCGCGCAATTATCTTTTACGGGGTCCAAGTTATACCGCTTTTCCATTCCATTTTATTTAAATCAGGCAACGTGGCCCATACACACACATACACACACACACACACACACAC
>Ga0209367_1011788_pt1 | contig 11545 bp, 5 predicted proteins | sample WorMetLIZISLAND2_FD_187412 | JGI IMG/M metagenome (GOLD analysis project Ga0209367, IMG submission 187412) | Marine gutless worms symbiont microbial communities from Max Planck institute for Marine Microbiology, Germany - Olavius geniculatus... ... | reverse complement strand
AGTGTGTTTTTTTCGCATTTTCTTTTGTTTTTCCCCCAAAAAGACCTAGCCCCTTTTTTCTTTATAGGCCCCATCAAAAAACCCTCTTTAGAATGACGGAATTTACCAAAAAATGCAATTTTTTCTCAGATCTGAATAGTCAATTATTTGCACTTTCGCACCATTAAATTAGTCTGAAACATGCATAACAACACTAATTGTACCTATTTCAGTCATTTCTGAAGCATTCTGGGGTGGCAGACCTAATGTAAATTTTTACCATAAGTTCTACCATCTTCTCAATATTGTATCTACCCGATCTATCTTTAGCAATTTTCAAGTGCTAACAGCAAGATTGCCAATTTACTGCTAGAATTATTGTTGTTAGTATACACATTTTTAAAGGTTTCATTCGGCTGGTTTAATGTTGGTCGACCGGCTAAATTTAGCATAAGTCGGCCTGTAAAATTTGTTTTTCTTTGGTGACTGTCAACTCAAAGTAATTCCAAAAATGTAGGCCAGTTAAACAAAGGTTGAAAGTATTGGTGGAATGTAAGAATGTAGTTGTGCGGTTGTGGTAGCAATATTGTTGTTAGCGCCATCGAGCGATTAATTTTTAAAATCACAATTATTTATTAAATTTTTAGATCACAATTATTTCAAGCTCAGTGCTACGGTCAGTTCCACGAACTGAAAGATTGGTGACCAAAATTACTATTGTCAGTTCGCCGAACTGAGTCGAAAGAATCAGAATTTATTAAAAGCAGTTTGCCGATCAGAAGTGCAGCTCAATGGGCTATACTAGAATCAGTTTGGTGAATGTATACACATTGTTATTAATTTCACGTCACACCAGTAATACATTGGTGAACTGATTCACTTAAATTCCATAGTAATAAATATTAGGAGAATCTTTAATTGCAAGTTCTAGTAACTCCTCATTACGAGCGCAAGCTGCCGAGATGAAATCTGCGCAGGTAGAGAGTGACGTGATACCATGACTTGTACAGGACGACGTTTTTTCTTTTTACAAAATAGACTGAAAAAATAATTAAGCACCACAAGCCTGACATTGATGGCAGCAGGACGTCAGGGGCCCGGCGTCGTCGGGCGTTATCCGTTCCCCATGAGTAGTAAATTTTGAGCTCCTCCTATCAGTTCGCCAAACTGAAAGTAGAATTAACATTATTTTAATTGCACATTAACATGTTAATAACGCATCAGTTATTTATGTTGTACTTGCCTTCAGTGAATGACCACATGTCTCATCTACAAGATGTGACCACTGTCAAAATTTCACTAACATATTAACTAGCATTTGTTGTTCTTATTTGTTGTTGAGTTATGGCACAATTGATTGACTATTGAATAAACTAAAAAGTTTTGACTTTTAATTTTATCCTTGAAGTATCTCCACTACTGAGTACTAAGACAACTCTTGATTGATTTAGGACTGATCGATTTTTTCCGATGTATGTGTGTTAATTTTTTAACTGGAATTAATTCATTAATGTATTGAGTTAACACGTTAATTTGACAGCACTAATTGTTATTGGTTGCTCTTGTGTAGTGAGCTTGGCTGTTTGGAGCGACAGTCCTGTCATCCTTGGTTCTATTGCTACATTCCACGCAGAGTTGCACAACTTGAATCACAGCTTGCTGAATGAACGCTTTGTATATATTTGGATAAATAACGCAATAAATCACACTAGTCACGTGTTTGACATGACAACAACTCTGGCTGGAACAACAGCAAACATGAGTAAAGTGTTTTCAGTGAACGTGCTGCCTGGCCACTACGTGATGGAAGTACGAGTGTATCATGAACCATATGTTTGGCTGTTGACCTCTAAACATTACCATCCCATTGCTGTTGGCTTTCACAACTTTACTCTCACTGGTGTGTAGTAATATTGACTCAGTTTTGTTCTGCTATGCTCTGTAGGTGTGTTACAGGTTATTCACGTTTTGTATTCTTCTCTTGTTTGAGACTTAAACTAGTGATTTGCAGCATTACCCGTTTTAGGAACTGGATACCTGGATCACCTGGTTTCATCTTTCATGTAAATGATGAAGAACAACGTTTCAATCATGCGTACATACCCCAGTTAACAAATGTTTTTCACAAAACTAGGTTTTTGTATGAAACGTCAATAATTTGTTTACAGTACCAAATATGCTAACATCCATCAATGAAATTGCATGAAGCTGACTTTTCTTTTCAGTGTGGAACTTCGCCACAAAGATCAGAAGAAGTGCATTTTTTCACTGATTTCATCAGTATTTAGTGCAAAAACAGGTATCTGTTACCCGGATTTCGAATTGGATAATAAATTTTGGAATTGGGTCCAGGTACCTGGTTCCTGCTACAATTCGCTAACTTCAGCTATGAACTTCAGTCAGCACAGCTTCTGTCTATCAGCACTTACTATGTGAAATAGAACACATTAGCAAGCCACAGTTTAAAATTTTGGCCAATACTACACTTTGCTGCAGGTGTCATGTGTAGCACAAATGAAGTTACATAATAAACCACTGACCTGTTGCTGTTGTATTGGCATAGATGATCTAAAGGAGTGATTGGTGCTTGAACTGTATTTTGGTTGGTAGTTTTTTTTCAACTGTTGACTATTAGTCTGTAATTAATCATTCATTTTTTCTTGTCGATTATATGCATTATTTTTATACGTGTGTTTGTTGCAGAAACATTGCACGTGAAAGTGTCATATGTGCAGTTTGGAAGTAATGCGAGTAGTGACGTTTACTTAGCCAAAGAACCGGTCCTATCAGTTGCACACGTAGACGATGCATTTGACAGTCTGCTGTGGTACCAGTTTATATGGTATGTTGATGGTGTGCAATATTGCAAGGCCGTTAACAAATCATCTTGCCTCCTAACATTCAATTCAGCTGGAAAATTTTCTGTGAACGTTGCTGCCACTGTTCTGGTGAATGTGACGTCCAATGCAGAGTCTACATTTATGAAGAGAAAGAGCAAAGTGAACCAACACCAGCTTTGGGTTAAAGGTAGATTAAAATGTCACTCATTCTACCTCTCTTTATCATGATTTTATGTAGTTCTATGATGGTTTTGATTTGTGTTTAACTGGCCGTTAGTTTTTCCCGGTTACACCATTTTCGTCATATATAGACTTCTGGAATAGCTAGAGCACGAATGACTTACTGTGTTGAAGCAGTGAAGACTGTTAAATCACGGAAGGATTTATTGTCTGTGCAGTAATGTACTGTACATTATTGCATAATGGCAGCAGATCCATGTGTTGAGTGATGTTGCATAATTGTGTTATGCAGAACATGTTTCAGATTTGCATATTGAAGCCAAACGTGAACATTCTGTGAATGACAATTTCTCTGCAGCTGTATCATGCCGAGGAAGGTAAAAACTTGCCCACTGTCTAGTTTGTGTCGGTAGTATTCGTATGGTTTTGTATTGTAACCATTGATCGCCCTTCAGTCCTATGTAACTTTTCAGTGTTGTTGTAATTTGATGCTTAAAGTCTTTGTGTTATTATAAAAGAAAATGACAAATTAATAAAGACAGTTTCAGTGCCTTCTTTTTGTTTGAGTTTTAAATGCTACTAACAGGACATCTATTATGTAGAGTCTGCTTAGCAATGTATTTTCTATATAGACCTTGTGACTATGTTATTCATGGAACATGTTAATAAGCATCTAGATTAGAATGTTAAACAGTATTCAGGTATGCATGTCACAAGCACATAACAGTAGGGCCATTGCTTGAGCAGTTTTTATTTATCAGTTTGTCTGTGAGGCCGTCGCTTAGTGACAGTCATAAGTACTAAGGCCATGGAACTAGCAGAGAGGCATTTTGATTTGTCTGTTATGTAGTACTAGGCAAATTTGTTGTAGTTAACAGCGATAGTGTATTGTTGTAGTATACGTTTGTTATTTTAGTCCACCTTTTACCATTCACTGGAACATCAGCAGTCATGCGTCAGGAACTGATGACCTTCGTATATCTAACTCGTCCACTATCACTGCAGAATCCCAATGTTACTACGACATTTGGCACCAATTTCAGCAACCGGGCAGCTACTTGCTGGCAGTGTCAGTGGATAATGGAGTATCTCAGGCTCATGTGCATTACAAGCTGCATGTCGGTCTGCCAAGATCTGGTGAGTTGTGTGAGGCTGACTTTTTTTGATTGAAGAGACTTAGCAACGGCTCTGTCTGTGGGACCCTGTCTACGCTAGATTAAGGACATCGTTGTGCATGAAATGCAAAACATTTGCCGAAATGTTTTGTATACATTTTGTGTTGTGTTTTATGACAAGAACATTTGCAGAACATTTGCAGTCTGTTTTACTTTAAAATATTATTGTAAATATTATATTTGGTTACATGTTAAAAGTATTCTGTTCTTCATGCTAACCTGAAAAATTGGTCAGTTAAACAAAAACGGAGAGTAGTTTTTGAGATCCATGGATTCCAACAGTGTTATTGGAATGTAAACTTATGTAAATTTTATTGCTGCAAACTGTATTTTGGCAGATTGTTGTTTTGTGCCTGTATCACACTGCCTGTACGGTTTCTATGGTCAGGTGACTGTATAGACCGTAGGCTGACCAGGAGCATGACCGTGCTGACCGCACTGATCATACGGGTTTTTTGCTCTTGAGCAAATTTTTCATAATATGGTGAGACTCATCATAGAGACCATAGCAACTGACCATAGAGGCCACACAAGTTGACTGTATCTTGTTGCTCGTACGGTCTCTACAGAGTGGGCCATAAAAAACCGTTCCCTATATTATTCTGTTTAATTTAATGAGTATGTCAAAGTGTTACTAACAAATAATACGATAGAATCAAAGCACCACAACTGTATTATATCACAATGGTGAAACACAAATGGAAATATGTGCTTGCGCATATATCTAAGTAAAACAGCGAAAACTTCATTCAACAACAAGACAGTCAAGTAAACAACTGTTCACTGTGCCTTCCGTGAACTTCAACTACAGTTTTCAATCTCGGTCGCCACTTATCAGTGGCTTTTACAAATTATTGAGAATATATTTGCACGGAATTTGCACATGTTACTCAGAATTGATTATATTTCAACGTGTGTTATTCACTTTAAATGTACATTACTCTTGGAAGACATAATTAGCTGACATGTAGGGGGACGGTTTTTTATGGCCCACTCTGTATGGTCAGTTGCTATGGCTTATAAAAGCCAGGCTTGACCATGGAGGCTTCATATCATCTTCAGCACTCAAAGGATCAACGACGCCTGCAAAGAAAAGACAGAGGGTCGAAAGTTTGGGGTGACTGTACATATTGCCCGTATGGGCCTGGCCAGAGACCGTAGGCTCTGTGTGATACAGGCTTCACTGAGCAAATAAAATGATTGATTATTTTAGCTTGAAGTATGTGCTGTTTCAGACTTTGACATTGGTTCATATTTGTGTATATCTTAGAGCTGTCAAGGTGTTATTTTTTTTAATGCATTAATTAACGCGTAAATTAATGCACCCAGTCTCGTCGAGAGGGAGAGTAAGGGGATAAGTTATCACAGGCCTTGCGACGTTTGAGGGACCCTGCCTGTCTAATATAGAAAGTCAGAAACACATTTTAAAATCAGCAATGACTGACGTCATAGGTAGCATAGAAATCTATTCGCATGTCATCGAAAATCTAAATAATTATTTATTTACATGGTGGAACGAAAACTACAGTTTAGTTACTCAAATTTATTTGATTGTCAAATAACCACAGTTTAACGGAATATTTCAACTTTTGCTTCACAAAATTTAGTAAATTAACATAAATTTACGTATTTGCATTAATTTTTTCAAAGCGCGTTAATTTTTTTAACGCGCGTTAATTTATTAACGCGTTAATTAACGCGTCAATTGTGACAGCTCTAGTATATCTGTGTGGCATTGTAGTTATTATGTTGCATGATGATGCATGTGTTAACTACACAGAGAGAAATACCAGTGAGCCACGTGTACCTGTATACTTGCCAGTCTTCAGTGCCATCATTGCCATATCTGCATTCTCGGCCATTCTCTGGTCATTTTTTCGGCTGCGGCACAGCACCTCAAACGTCGAGGAAGCAAATTTTGAATTCTACCACATGACGATACAGCGACTGAACTACAGGTGGCAGGAACCCGTTGCCATGAAGATGGCTGCTCACAAAGCGAAACGTTTTCTGGGTTTTTGGCGAGCACGAGCATATCAGAAGGTAAAGGGTGTTTTATGGCACTCGGCACCGCAGTGTGACGAAAGTGAGCTTCAAGATGTGACTGAACGATTGCTAACAACCGGCGTCTCATACAACACAGCCAACGGCATTACTGCTATTAACAGTTAGCCCGCTGATCATGCAGTAGAGGAGTCGTAGTTACATTCACATTCGGGCTTCTCACTCATCCTGATATTTCAGAAATTTTAAGCTTTCCTTTATTCTCCTGAAATGAGCATATTTGTTTGAAAAACCCGACGAAGTATGGTAATTTAGATTATGACTTGGCAGGACCTTCTGCAAGTGGATTTAAACTTCGTTCTTGTTCACTACAGTGTCAGAGTACATGAGCAAATGTTACTTGCCTTAGGGACTGATGACCCTGTCACTGTGAGCAAGTTTTTATAGTCTTCAGTTCAAAAATATCAGTCTTGTAAGTTTGTACATTTTTGGTTGCTGTACTTATTAGATCAACTACAAATGTCATGATAAATTCCTGAATTTTGACCATTTGGTGTTGCGTGAGACCTATTTGTAATATTCTTGTCACCTTTTTGTGCCTTTTGGCTATTCCTTATATCAGTAGTTTCTAGTATTCCAGTTGTCTTTCATAATTTGATCTGTTTGTCATTTTCATTCTCAGTGCACCTAGTTTGTCGTGTATGCAAATGCATCTTGGTTGTCGTTGTATGTTTAGATCAAATAGTTGATTACGCTAGAAGTGATCTATTTATTTGTTCAGATCAGTCAGTATTTATGCTTCTGCTTGCACTTAGCATGTTAGCTTTTTGCCTGGATTTGTAGCGTGTAACGGTTATTTTTGCAAAGTAATGCATCATATGTATAGCTTGACTGTTACAGAGCTTATGTTTACTGCTTAATTGTTCTTTGTGTTGCATCGGTTAATGCATTTACCTAGTGAAAATAATGGTGTGATTAAATTAGTAATGCCTACGGTTAGTACATTCTACATTCTATTTTTAGTAACAGTTTTATTTGATTGTTTTACAGTAAAATTGAGCTACTAAAGTTACTATATAAACTAACTTCACTGCGTGCAATTTAAATTAGTATAAATAAAATTAACGTCATACATTTTTACTACGTTGGTATCAGCTGTAGCCATTTGTAGTGTGAATCTGGTCAAAGCTGGTAGAAATTTGGCAATATTGTTACCAAAAGCTGTGGGAAATACATTCATGGCTGCCTTTCTGAATTTTATCAAAAGTGTGGATTGTGCCTCGTTTTTTTGACAGCTTAACATGTATACGATTTAACAGTCTGTAATGTTTGCTGTTGCAAATGCTGTTGAATTAACTGCTGTCAGTCATACAGTTTCATGCTTAATTTGTATTATTCGCTCATTGCACAAGTCCGCTCTGTGTTGATACTTTTTCACTAGTTACTGGTGATATAATTGCATTGTGTTGCCTGTGTTTAATTATTTATTGCTGGTTGATTGCTGTCAGTTTTTGTTTTCCAAAAATTCTGTGATTACCATTACGGGGGAAGTCGGGGCAAAATTAGAGGATCAGGAAAAGTTGGGAATTTTACATTCAAAAGTCTAGGAAAAATCAGAAGGTCAGGGAAATTCAGGTAAAATCAAAGTACCAAGGTGCAAAAGTTAATAAAGATGCAGAAAACTTTTTGACTGTTGTACGCAGACTGCATACAATGGTTCAAATTGTTTTCTGTTCGCTTCACTCACAGATTACTTGTATCTCCAGTTTTAAATTTGTTTCGCTGCCCTTGTTTCAAGTGTGATTGCAAGCGATCGAAAACAGATATTAATATTTCACGTGAACAGATTAGTGAGGGAAAATGATTCATGTTGTCCTCGAAGTCGGAGAAAAAGTCTGAGAAAATGAATTCTGCGTAGAAGTAGGAACCATGGATTACTATAATGCAAGTTCTGTAGATGTGTTACGATATTACTGCAGTATTTTACGAGCTTGTTCGTGTTATGTGTAACGGAAAGTGCAGTTAAGATTAAGTTCATAAGATCTCACTAGGCTCATACCTGTGCTCTGTCGATCCAGTCAAAGGGCTACATAGATCTCTCAACGTCACACTAGAGCGATTGTTTGCTCGGACTGCACTTGAAGTGGCTGCTGTCTGCAGTTATTTGACCATTTCTGTTCCTTCGCAGTCTGATTTAGTTATGCAAGGTCATCTGCCATAAAATACGCAAAACTGCCAGATCTGAGCTAAAAAAAATTCATTGATAATTCAGGCCAAGATGCTTATTTCGTTATTCGGTTAATTTTTTTGGTTGTAGCTTAGTTTGGTCGTAGGCAACTGCGCAACGTCGAGCAACCATTAACTGCAAAACAGCGCTTTGCTAAATGAATGTTGCTTGTGCGCATACGTTGTTAGCAGATGCTGCTTACAAAGTTGTTTTCTGTTTTATTTAGCTTGTTGTTGACGTTGCGTCTATTATGTGTTTAATTTCCATAAGGGTAGTTTGCACTTACATTGTCAGTCTGACGATTGTATTGCCAAGTGAACACAGTGAATGGCTGAGATAATGTTTTCATCAAATGCGTGTCTATTATGTCTGTCTGTCAAATGTGAAAAGTCAATTAATAGGCCTACAGCACATTCTTGTAATTAAAACCTCTTAACGTCTGAATGTGCATATCTGCATGTTGTCAGCGCTGGCGGCTGTGATTGGCCACACATTTTGTGAAATTTGCTTTTCACGTTAATGCAAATTATCATGTTGTGTATTATTCAGTATTTTTGTACACAATGTATATTGAATATTGATGCACTTATTCATAGTGACTAAGTGACTGACACATTGTGGCTTGTGGCGTCAAAACTCAAAAGTACATTAAAGCACTTTGTCTTATGTGTCAAAGAATATACAGTCATTTAAGTTGGATGGAATTCATTGTACTGTTGGCGAACATAGTGTGTATTGCTAATGTGAATAAAGTTTGTCAGGCCGACTAACAATGACGGGAAATAAACTGCTCAGCGCATTTTAACTTGCTAGTCGGTACATCAAAAGAAGCAAATGAAATGCTGTAGCACTGTAATGATTCGTGTTATGATTGTGCAGTCGCGATCACACAGGGACATACAGTGGCTTCTATCCCCCCAAATCTGGAATCAAAATTGGGTGCAACTTCCCCTCAGTTTTGGGCTCAGGTTACCCCCCCAATTTTTGTGATGCACATTGCTAGCTAGCATAAACAAATAGAAAAAAACGGATTCTACACAAGTTAAGTCATCAGCACATTATCCCAAGCAAGCGTTATCACAGTGATACCACGCACACCACGTAATAGCTAGACTTACACAAGAGTACTGAAAGCTGATATAAATCAACCTGAACAAAATAACTGCTGTTTAGATGCATTCTAGAAAGATAATCAAACTGGCTACAATGAACAAAAATCACACATCCAGAACACAATGTACACTCTTCTAGCATCAGACTTAACAATGCTGAAATTAACTAGTTTGACTCCACGAACACAGATTATGTTCAAAATAGTTAGGTGACACACATTAATTACACACAAGTGAAAAAAATCTTTAACATCTAAAGAAACAACACAGACGTGACATAAAATTCACACGCAACAACAGATGACTGACATTTTGGCACAAGTCTTGATTAGTTGGCAATCATGACAACTGCAAATGGTTAGTCCGACTGGCTTGGTTCGGAAACGCTTGTTTCAACATTGTAACGTCATGCCCATAAATTGAAAGTGTACTCAACATGAATTTTACTGTACGTAGAAAGTGAAATACTGCATTTAGAGTATTAGCCTAAAACGTCACAGCAGTTCACCATTATATGTTTAACAGTGGCAGAAATAACACAAAATCTGTTATCGTAAGTCCTAACGGTAATGCTCAAGATAATGAAAAACTATTACCATATGTGATAAGAATAATAAACATAAAATACAACAGGATGCTGAATGATTAGACTACAGTACCATAAACAAATCCGAATAAGACTTCAGATATGTGACACATCACAATAAACATCACGATCATGTTGCCTAACAGCACAGACTGCAAAAGTACAGAATAATAAACTAGTCAATAACTGGTATCATCATCAACATTGAATGTCAAAATGGCCGACTCTCTTCACTCATGGCATAATGGTGTACATGTATTTCACAATGGTAAACATACTTTGCTGTACATGTATTCTGAGGTAAAATGACACTTTCTAGGGCATAAAACATACACTGTGTCTGGTAAAAAAGTAAACCCCTAGACATTGTACAACAGAAATGTCAAATCCAAACGAATCAGAATAAAATTTTGTCTACATAATCCCCCCCAAAATTGCTAAAACGAGTATTTTTTGTAGCGGAGTTATTAATTGTTGAATATCGATAACAAAATATTTCCGTTATGAATATGATGTTACATAAACCTCTCTGTACATTTGCGTCATTCCAACAAACATCTGATTCTGGCAAAAATCTACTTTAGCGATGCGACATCTATCGACAATCAAAGTGCCAAATCTCAGTTAAATTTCGCAATGCAAGCAATAGCTACAGCAGCTTTTGTAAGGTCACCACAAAAGGTGAGGTGTCGATCTTACGCAACAGTTTGTTTAATCCTGACAGATATTTTGTTATCAATATTCAACAATTAATAACTCTGCTAAAATAATATTTTTTAACGAAATTTGGTGTTTGCTTCAGCAATTTACTGGGGACTAAGCGCGCGAAATTTTATTCAGATTCGTTTAGATTTGACATTTCTATTGTACAACGTCTAGGGGTTTACTTTTTTAACGAACACAGTGTACAAACTTTTGCTCACTGAAAAATGACATCAGCAGAAAGACAGACATAACTTCTACACACTGTAGTATTGGGCCATATTTTTGAGGCCAGCCAGCCACTGGCATGTTGCAACTGTGCCATAACCAGCAGCATTTACATCTATGGCTACCAGTTAGGCAGCCATTCTAACAGGCTGCATCATAGGTCTTGCCTAAACATCTCCATGGCCTGTACAGGCTCCTGACTCTAAAAGGAAAGGCCTAGAAACCGTTCTCTATGTCAGGGGTAATTAAAGTGCCAATTTTCAGTTTAAAAGGTCACAGTAGGAGGGCTAGGATTAAGACAGACATAACATTTTACCACTAGGCCGACACATAAGTACTATGCAACACAAGTCACCAGCATGCAGTAATATGTTTTGTACCATACCTACAGAAATGTTTAGCCTCTCTGTGGCAAGGAACCAAGTTATAACAACATGGTCTGATACAATCAAACTAATTATGGTAAATTATAAAAGACAATACACCTGTATCCACGTAGTATAATACAGTAT
>Ga0209367_1011785_pt1 | contig 11548 bp, 11 predicted proteins | sample WorMetLIZISLAND2_FD_187412 | JGI IMG/M metagenome (GOLD analysis project Ga0209367, IMG submission 187412) | Marine gutless worms symbiont microbial communities from Max Planck institute for Marine Microbiology, Germany - Olavius geniculatus... ... | reverse complement strand
CAATATGACGTAACAATGACGTCACAAGGCACTACTGCGAATAAGTAAGTAAGCTTAACTATTTTATGCTACGAAATTGATATCTTTATGTGTTGCCTGTTCTCCGAGACCACTGTAGCTTTGACAATGTTTGTTTTGCTAGGTAATGTGGTCACACAATAAAGGTGCGGTGGGTGAAATAACTTCACGTTTACATATCTACATATCTACAGTTGCCCATATGATGATGACAATGACTTAGCAAGTTATTGAGTTAGCCAATGATTGTCTGACGTGGAATGAATGGTGTTTCGCAGACGTGTCGCAGTGCCGCGTGTCTGCTGCTGCAGTACCAAGCGTATCCGCATCTCAGTCATCACGCAATAACTCGTCAGTGGTCAGTGTGCTGTATGAACACAAGGTCTGCCAGTGGCCCGTCTGTGACACCCACTGCACCGATGTCACCGCCTTCTACCAGTAAGCTAACTCACTAATTTGTTATTATCCTGGTAGGCCGCATTAAGGATCTTGTCCGTCCGTCCTTGCGTCCATTCGTCTGTCTGATTCGTACATCTACCGACTCCCAACCCGAAAAAGAAAAAAACGCAGAAAACCAAATTCGTGCAAACGTTCTCGAGAGAGGAGTAATATATTTAACTAGTAGGCCTATGCTTTTTTTGAAAAGGTCTTGTTAAGATGAGTTAACTAAGTTATTTTTTATACAGTGACGAAAACCGTTGCAACAGTTGATTTTAATCTGATATAGTAATTACCAGGACTGCGTCTTTGGTTTGACTCGATTTCACATTCAGGATATACTAGCGTAGCAGTGCATAGCATAGTGGACTTTAAAATATTGACAACCAGACAAGCGATGCCAAAACAGTAAGTTTACCCAGTAGAATTCGAAGGAAAGAATGCTGTGATATGGTGAGATCTACATGCGTGTATAATTGAAGCATCAGTACTTAGTATTATACAAGTATTGTAATGATGATGGTCAAATTGCTTCAGTTGTGTTTTGTGTGGACGATTACTTGAGGCCAGGCTGGACAACGAACGGCAGTACTGTAAGTATAGCAGGTTGTATGGGTGTTCACAGTATCGATGGTATTGAACTGAATGTGGGCTTGACGTGTTGTAGACATCTTGATGACGTGCATGTGCCCAGTGAGCGCAGCATGGCTCAACTGCGAGTTCAGATGGAAATCATTGGCCAGCTAGAGGCACAGGTAACGCCGATAGACCTGGATATATTTCCATTTCATGCATCTGTGACACGTTCTGTGTCTAGGTACCTTCGCCAGAGGACGGCGGGTTTGTTTGTCCAAGAAAACTCAAAAAAAGTTACGAAAAATATGAACGGATATTGAGTGGATTTTTGTGAGTGGTTGGGCGTGGTCCAAAGAGAAACTGATTAGATTTTGGTGATTTTCTGGATTTTTTTGTGAATTCTAAATTCTGTACCATTAAAACAGCTGTTTTTTTGCATTCACCAGGCGACAGCACCGTTTTCGGCGGAGGTTTGAGATTTTACGTTGCTTCTAGTTTTACACATGTTTTTATTTTATGAAAATATAACAGCGCATACAACAGCTCAGGAAACAAGACACCGAAATTTTTTGCCAGATAGTGACCAATTTTTAGAACTCTTTGCAAAATTCTATTGCGCCTAAAAAGTGTGTGTGTGTGTGTCGCTACACTACCTCGCGAATTTTGCAAAAGTCCGCGGAAGCGTTGAAATTCGGCGCAAACGGACAAATTCCGCGGCTCGGCTCAAAATTGCGCGGCCGTGGTGGAAAACGGTGGTTCCCCTGTTGCATGTCGCCGTTAAAAATACATTGTCTGTCTGCCAATGTCTGATGCTGGTTGTGCAGTTGAAGAAAGAGAAAGAAAGACTCCAGGCGATGACCGAACATCTGACGACGAAACAGCGTCAAATGGTCTGCATGATCATCATCGTCATCATCATCATTCGTCGTTATCGATAGCGATGCGTTGTTCAACATTCAGTTAACTTGCTAACTTGACGTTGTCAGTCGAGTACGAATCCGGGGCTGCAAACACATTTTTGCGCATTGCGAGCTCAAAAATCACACATCTTCTGATGGCGTTTTTGTTTTTCGTGCAGTTTTCATATAGCAGGGCCCGCAGGGGCAGTTAAGATCGAATCCATCGAACTCCTTGGCTACGGATTTGAAAGGTCTTAGGCGTTGGTAGTAAATTTGGACTCAGGACAAGCCGTAATTATGCGACGTTGCGTCATTTTCTTCAGATTTGTGACGGCCGATGAACAGAAAACTGGCTCTCTTGCACTGTGCCAGAGTTGTTTTTGTGAATGTTGACAGCCGCTGGTAACGTTTACAAAAAAACTCTGGTAAGCTTTTTGTTTCCTAGTAGGCTTACAGGACAGACTGACCTACAAAAAATGGATGAACTGAGGTGAGTTAGTAATACAGAGCGTCACCTGCCATATGGGAGCACACCGTGTTGCCTGCCGCCTAACACAGCGCATCACAAGTGTTTTAATGTTATGCAGTGTACGAATTTACGTTTTACTTACTTACTTACTTGTTTACATGCAGTAAAGAGTGACATAGTGTGCAGGTGGATAAGGTGACGCCACCTAGCGGCGGTGGTGGTGGTGGTGCTGAGGACCTGCGTATCTGCGCGCCGTTGCCATGCCAACGGCAGCAGCAGCTGGAGCAGCAACAAAATGCGAACGGCAGCTACCATCAGGTTGTTGTACCTGGTGCAGTGAGCAGTGAGCTGGTAGCCAGTTCACCGCCAGTCACTGTCCCAGCGTCACCGGTGACGTCATCGCCGCTCAGTCTTGGACTCGTGGCACCACACACCGGTCCTCCTGGGTTTCACGCCGCTATACCCACGCTCAGTGGTGACACTAGCGACACTGTACTAGCAGCCAGTGCAGCAGCTGCAGGTCTCAATGTACCGCCAATGATACGACCTTTGTGTCAGACCAGCACGCCAGCAACACGACGACGTGTTTCGGACAAGACCGGGCTTCCCATATCAACCGGTAACGAACTGAGATCAAATTCGATTACAGTTTCATTCTTTGCGTGTGAGAGAGCATACTACAGCGTTCGTTTATTAATGCGTTATGTCAGAATGCTGAGTACAGCAACGAGATATTGATAGAATGAAATGCGGTTACAAAATACAGCTGCAAACGTGGTTTATGAAATACAGTACTGTAAAAAATTAGTTCGTCATCAATGCAGAGTCAGTTAGTTTCACTTGATGATTACGAAGGAAAATATACAGAGGGGACATCGTTAGACGTTTGCAGAAAATATAACAATGGGAAAGTAGAGAGAAGTGGTAAAAATGGCAAACTGAAAAGAGGGTGGCGAGAGGACAATTATTTTCTGCGACTGCGAGTACCTAACCATTCTCCTGAAAATAGTTGTGTCTTACTATATCACCTTTAGTTTGTTTTTGTGATGTCGCGATAAGACATAAGATATGAATGAAAACACATCGGGGTTATTCATAGCAAGCTGATTGTTTATCACAGCGTTGAATAATTTATGCTCGGTCTTTTTCTCCATATGTCATTTCCACCACATATAATATTGTGTATATTGTTTTCAGAAATACACAAATACGGCGACTTTTATCGGTTCTCGGACGTGCGACCGCCGTTCACTTATGCAGCCCTCATCAGACAGGTGCGATTACGTAATGATGGACGTCATGATGTCATTAATAGCGTTGACCTTGGCCGCTACATTACAAAGTCAACATTATTACCGTTCTTCCCACTGAAATTGCATTCCGGCATAATAGAGAAACGGGTCACTGGACTGTGACCCCGAAAATACTCGGTCTTACTTTGTGACAGCCTCAAAAGGGTTGCCCAGGAATTCGTGTGAATAAAGTCAAAAAGCCAAATGCCCAAGAGTAGCATTATGATGATACGGATGCACCAAGCTGACGGCCAGTTCTCTAAGCGGTAGCTTGGATTCTTGTTAATGTCAGTGATATTACTCGAGCAATTTTGTTTGCATCATTTAGTGTAAATTACTGCACATGGTCTCTTTTCAGTATATGATGCATCGAAGTTGAGGTTGAAGTTTACATTTTGAATGCAACGTATGTTTGTTTGTGACTGAAAGCAGTGAAATTTGGTGCTGTTTAAAAGTTATGCTGCTGGGAAAAGTGACCTGAGAAGCTAAGTTTTATATCGTTAGGTGTTTTTTTATCCCTGGGTTGTATGGATAGGTGGGTTAGGGGTGGGGCGTGTTGCGCGTCTTAGCTGTTTAACGACGCTGAGGGTACATGGGGTAAATGAGCTAAGTAGGTCGAGCGTGGTCCAACGTGGTTCTACGGTTTCAAAATTGTATGAAATTCTAAATTGTATTGAATTCGATTGTATGAAAACCGACTGATAACAATTTGTCTACAAACATGATTAAGTTAGTCGTGATGTGCTAGTCACTGGATGTTGCATAGGCCCCCTAAAGTCTGTCTAAATTGTCATATAACATTCAGGCATAACATTCAGGCATTCAGGCCTACAACTGTAGGCCTACAATATACACTCGATTGCCGAAAAAAACAATGAACGTTAAAACTAAAACTTCATGCATATCTCTATCTAAATGTCACCGGTTTTCGTTTTCTTCGATAAGTCTTTAAGTCAAAGTCAAAGTCAAATGATTTCAGCCAGTAGGCGGAGCTACCGCGCACCAGCCGGCCACTTTAAAGAAACCCACCTCCCTGGGTAGGTTCTAACCCACCTAATGATATACAAGGTCCTTGTGAAAAGTGTGCCTTATCATGCTCCAACTATAGATGTGCCCACCCACGGAAGGATGGCTAGGCTGTTGACTTTTAATTGTGCCTGGTTATATCCCAAGATGGTTTATCCTTCTGCAGACAGCCACCCATTCAAGTAGTGATTAAGCGCGGCATGGTGTACCACTTTCGTGCTCGAAACCACTGCGTTACCGCTACACAATGCTGCTATACTGCTGCTGCTGCTGCTGCATGTGTGTTACCTGTTCGTAATATTACATGCCAGTATTTGGTAGGTCGTCTAAAAATACGTCGCCTAGTCAGTAAAACAAAACTAAAATCTGAGTTGGTATGGATGTTTGCTGTTGATGCGGTGTGTGCCTCCAGGCAATTCTTGAGTCTCCTCAGAAGCAGTTGACTCTCAATGAGATTTATCAATGGTTCATGAGAACGTTTGCCTACTTCCGCAAAAACCTTGCTACTTGGAAGGTGGTTTAAATACACACTTATCAGCTATAATTGAATAGCTTATTAATACTAATCGATTACATTTTTAATTTTGCCCTTTTATGTGTGAATAAATTAGTTATTCGTTATGTTGGAACTCGCTGGAGGAGCCTCCATGCATTACTTGATTCTACAGTTTTAAGATTTATTGAGAGCACTGAATATCCTGCTGCATATACTCATAGTCTGGTGCAGAAGATTTATGTGATATTGCGATATTGTTATAGTTATCTCTGCCAAGTGTGAACGTAGTGAACATTGGAGGAGATTATGAGATTGGTCGTTCTGTGTGTCTGTCGTTCCGTGTGTGTACAGTACGGTGGCGCTCTCCTGTGAATACTTCTACATTTTACAGTAGTAATGTTTAAATCATTTCACTTGGTGGAGATTATGCACTCTCACGAGCGCCTTCTACAGTTTTATTTGTGTTGTGCCGTTTAGTAGGAGAAGGGCATCTAATTCTTAGTTACCGATAGCACAGTACTTGTTAAATTATTGAAAACATCTTGTGTACCTGAGCTAACCCGTGCTTTAGAAGAAACAGATTAAAACAGGACTGTTGCAACAGTACTAAATAATTTTATTTAAAAGATTCGAACCCTAGGTCTAATGGCGGTGACACAGTTAACGGTCTGTAATGTTTGTTTGGTATCTGTGGTGTTGCGTTTCTGACAGAACGCGGTGCGTCATAACCTGAGTCTGCACAAGTTTTTTGTGCGCGTTGAGAACGTCAAGGGCGCAGTGTGGACCGTAGACGAACACGAGTTTCACAGCCAACGAGCGCAGAACCTCCGCCTTAGAGGGTAGGTGTCACCGGCTTGCTTACTAAAACCCAAATTCCATTACGTCGATTTTGCGACAACGTTTGTAGACTTTGTTATCGACACAAATCATGAAAGTCTGCAGACTTTGTCCGCTGGGAGTTTCAGTGAAAGGTGGTGTAATGGAATTTAGGCTTTACTCTGCTGCAATAGCATCACTGATGGACATGTTTATCATTGCTGACACACGGCGTAAATGCTCACAGCGTTTTGAATCTCATTCCATTATTATTTCTGTGAAATTCATCTCGACTTCTGGTGGTCTTTGACTACAGTCTGACGTTATAGTACCTGTGGCTGGAAAATCTTTGCTATTTTTATTCAGTAACTATTTCGCAATATTTATTTTTGCTTTTAATTATGCCATAATTTTGGGGGAAGGATTTGCCTGTAAAATCTGATGTAACAATAATTATTTCGTTTTTGAATCAGTCTGTACACTAATAATATTATTAATTCTGCACGTGGCGTTGCTCAGGACATTGAAGAACGATGTCTCAGCAACTGGTTTTCAGTCATTTCCTATGCCGCATCAATACATCGACAGTTTGAAGTCTGCAGTCCAGGTTTGTTGACTTTTTTTATAAAATAGATTGTTGTCGTTATTTGTCATTATTTGTTGTCTGTAACGCACGTATTGTGACTAAACGGTACGTCTTACAGGAAAACTGTCTCAACATGCGAATAGGGTTGCTAACTAACTGTTATTAGTCCCTTTTTAAAGCGGTATTATAGCAAAATTTCCTAAATTGCTGACATTACGTTCTGGGGATTGAAATCATCATATTTTACAAAAATGTTCAAACGTATGTGTATTAATTATATTTAGGCAATTTTAAGTCCATATTTCATACCTTTCAAACTTTTTCGTAATTAAATTTGTTGACTACAAATGCTGTATGAGGAATCAAGAATATAATTTAGGACACACTAAGTTTTTTGTTCGGCCGTCCTAATAGGCTGCAATATGGATTTCTCCCATCCGTCTGTCCGTCTGTCTGTCTGTCTGTCTTGTTCGGTCTGCTCTGTCCGTTTGAAAACTAAAAAGCTCGGAAATCGAAATTGGTTTGAACGCTTTTTTGTCAGGAGTAATTGATGTGCCAGTTTTCAGTTCAAGCAGTCAAAAATCAGAGTACGATTAGGATTACTCTTCCTCGCTCTAGGCGGACAGCAGCACTGAGTAGACTTTTTATACAGAATGGGCCAAAAACGCGCCACTTTACTTTTTTCATATCTTTGCCAATTATTGACCGATTTTCAATTTTTTTACTGGCACACTCTGCAGACAACTTGCAATAATGTGATTATTATATATCCCACCACACGGCAAATGCGTCTGTGTACTATTTTTGTGAAATATCAATGAAATATGCATACATAACGATAATAACAAACAAATATTTTAGTAAAGTTTGAAAAAAACACTTCAGACCAACATTACACGAATGGTCTGTATGACACTAGACTGCGTGGGTTTAACACAGTCTAGTTTCATACGAATCATTCGTCGCAATGCTGGTCTGAAGCGTTTTTTTCATTTACTTAAATGTTGTTATTATCATTAGTTTTCGCTTACATTTATATTTCACTAGGTAGCGTAGACACGCATTAACCGTGTGGTGGGACATATAATAATCACGTTATTGCAAATTATCTGCAGAGTGTGCCAGTGAAAAAATTTTGAAAATCGGTCAATGATTGGCAAAGATATGGACAATAGTAAAGTGCCACGCTTTTTCTGGCCCACGGTGTAGTTATAGTATTCCAAGCAAATGGTGTCGCTAAAAATTGCAATACGCCGTAGCAGTTAACGTTCTGGTTTTCTAGAATTTGCGAGAATTTGTGATTGCTTTAGTCTGCTTATAGACTGTAATGAATTTTTACAATATGTTAGGCGACATTTAAAGACAAAGGGTCGTCACTGATGGCGCACAAGGTGGAGCAGAATGAAGAAGAATCTTGTTCGTTGTCGTCTCGTGAATCAATGTTTCACAATCTGCGTTGCAACAAACACCATCTCAGCGCTGATGACTTTACTTACGTGTTAGGCTTTACTTTACAAATTTGTTATATTTGCACATTATTATCAGTATTATTTCAAATGTCATATACATGTTAAGATGCATGATGTTGGATAAAACATGGTTTGAAATAAATAAACTCCGGGAATGACAGTTTCTGGTAAGTGTTAATCCACGTTCTTTCATAAAGCCAGATAAATTGGATCCATCCTAGTATTTCAGCAATAATGGATGCAATGGTGGATGGCATGTCAATTTCTGTATAACTCGCTTATTAATACCGTTCTGTAGGCTGTAATTTTCAACGTGGCATTATTTAAGCCTACGTATGTTATGTAGTTTGATCGTCCATGGCACTATACGTTGGAGTTGTAATTTTTAGTTGCGCTTTGGGCTTTATAGCAGATTACAGAATTGAATTGCTGGTATTGAGCCAGTAGCGGAGATTTTTGTTGTTGACCGGGAAAAGTATCACTGAAGTCAGAGTGAATCTAAGTTGAGAAAGTAATTTATATAGCGCGTTAGCTGTAATAATCTTGAATGCAGTCGATGTGCTATAATAGAACGAGAAGTAGAAATGCTTTAGATGACGTCTAAAAGTACTTAAAGAGCATGTGTTGCATTTCAGAATGTTCGGTAGAGCGATCCATGTAGGTGGATGGCATGTCCAAAAGCACGGCTTGCGTAGGTTGCCATTCTGATCCCTATTTTTGCCACCTCTCCCTAATACGCTGCACTACCTTTATTTCACAAAGCAGTGTAGCGATAGCATTAAGGTGAGGTGGCCAAAACTGCAGTCATTTGCGTCAAGTTTCTTTTTGTTGTCGCATGTTAAAACTTATTGAAATGGCCAATGTTTCACGGAGCTATTCGAAAACTAAAAGTGGCACGTATTTTTATGGAACAACGATATTTGTGGTGTAGCAGCGGTGACGAGGGCGTCGATGAGCCGACGGCGTATGACATGAACGTGGACGACGACACTGATGATGCTGTTACTGCTGCTGCTGCTGCTGATGATGATGATGATAACACTGACTGTGATGGCGCGGCGGCTGTTTGCACTGATGACGTCATGACAACTGATGATGACGTCATCAACGACGAGCGTCGTGACGTCGGCTCACTGACGCCGCCAAATGGTCACGTATCACTGGGTCACGTGTCACCTAGTCCTACATGCAGGCAACCAGCTGCGTTACGTCACCAGCACGCGTCTGGTCTCCCTCCTGCGTCGTCGACGTCTGCCTGCACCAGGACATCACCATCACCAGACCCGTAGCGGGCAGAACTTTTCCACTCTACCCACGCTCCGCAAAGCAGCCCTTTCGTAATCCAGCTAAGCGAGCTGCTGCTGCAGATGCATTTTTATGCATTTCCAGCTCCAAAATCGCCTCTGCAGACAGTGGCGGATACAAGGGGGCGGGAAGAGCAGCTTCTTCTCCAGATCCCACCCTCTACGCTTCCGCCCCACTATTCCAAAATTCTGGATCCGCCAATGTCTGGGGATGACGTATTTCGTTATTTTTATGCAACGTTTGCTAGTTCCGTCTGACGTGGCATAACTCTAACCAACTTTAACCTTCGACTTTTTTAAGCTAAAAAATGGCACTCCGGTTGTTTTTTTCTGCCTTGGTTACTTTCGTGCTAATTGTGGTTTTCCTACGACTTTCGGTTAGGAGCGCGTACAAGACAGACAGACAGACGAGCAAGACTTGTAGTGTTGACTGTTAGGACGGCTGCATAGTTTACCGGTTACACACCGTACCAGCCACTGACTGACTGTAGCTTCACGAGTTACTGTTACTAGATTCAGATTGAAAATTGAGTCGGTGCTTGTCGACGCTGGTTATGTCATTTGCTGACTGATACCCCGTTTACACGATCGAGCAAACATCGAACTGGCTCGTCCCGCTAACATAATATAGCCAGCTCGTCGAGCCAGCTTGATCGTGTAAACGGGGTATGACACTGCAAACTGTTAGCACCTTATCATGCGTCTGCTTACTGTAGGCTTACAGAACGACACACAATTAGTATTTTTATTTTTTTACGCACAGTGAACTGTGACTGATATAACATAGACCTATTCATACAATTTTGACCAACAGTTTGTTACAGCTGTAGCAACAGTTAAACAGCTTATTTTGTTTTAATGCAGCACATGCGAATCGTTGCAATAAAATACACTTTCTCTGCAAGTGTCTGCACATACAGTGTGAGCTCTGACAATAGAAAACATAACATTAACTTGTATTCAAAGCACATGCTGAATCCGATTTCTGTACTACATGCGGATGCTAAGAAAATTAAGTGGTTGCAAATTCGCCAATTTAATGACGTCATTGCACCCGTTTAAAAGAGTGAAAGAAACTGTCAAAATCTTTTTGAGGATTATTAAGTTGCATTTCATATTTGGTAAATACCGGTAGGCCTATCAGTTAAAATTTAGACGCCGAGTGGACACCAAACGGACGAATGGATATACGGACGTCAAATAATAGTACATTGTTTGATCAGTGATCTTGTAATTTTAATTCAGAGTCTAGCACAACAAGCAAAACTAATAATTCTCTTTGTTTTCTGCTTTTTAGTAGCGAGATCGTGTAGTCTAAGCTGTCGGACCACGTACAATGCGTAAGCCTATTGTCGTGTTTCTCGTGTTAATTCCCTTCAGCCAGATAAACCGTGGTTGTTTCGCTGCAAATCTGTATGTATGGCCCGGCGTCTCGTTAACATAACGCTAGTCCGCACTCTGCAGTGTAGTTACGACTCGGCTTGAATCAGCGGCCGATTGTGAGCCCGTCGGGAGTTGCTCGGCGTCGTAAATATAAGCTTACGTAGGCTACGCCGGTCGGACTTGCTTGCGCTTGTAAAGCAAATCAGCTCGCGCACCGTGACGTGAACTATAAACACATTTATGGCCCACCATTATGTATGGGTAGAACACCGCGTATAGTCAATTTACAATTGTTCAATTAATCAATCAATTAGTTCATCGTTTATTATGCTGAATGACATTTTTGCAGTAACAGATAGGCCCTTACGTTTGATTTTTTTCTGTCGTGAGATCACGTACTTGTTTCGCATACTGGAATAAATAAGGTTAATTATGTACAAAGTTTGTTACAACGATTTAGGCGATGACAACGCATATTTTATCATTTTGTGCTATTTTCGACATTAACGCTTTAGGTCTAACACTGCTGTTTACTTGTTGGGTTAGGAAGATAGCATTGAGCTCGTAAAGTTTATTCTGCTTCATTCATTCTCAAAACGTTCACTTTCAGGCCCAGTCTGGATCAACTATCGTCAAGTCAAAACGAATGATAGTAGCTCGGCCTTATGACGTACCGTTGTTTGCACGGACAAGCACCTCGGTACCTCGCCGATCATATCAAGCCAGCCATCGAAGTTGCATCGCGACATCGACTACGTTCTGCCAACCGACACCGG
>Ga0209367_1011783_pt1 | contig 11549 bp, 10 predicted proteins | sample WorMetLIZISLAND2_FD_187412 | JGI IMG/M metagenome (GOLD analysis project Ga0209367, IMG submission 187412) | Marine gutless worms symbiont microbial communities from Max Planck institute for Marine Microbiology, Germany - Olavius geniculatus... ... | reverse complement strand
TTTTCCTTACGAGAAAATTGCATAATGAACGAACTCATTGCCAATTTTCCAAATTGTCATAAATACTTTCGGAAAGGTTGGATCAAGATCCAGAGCTGTAGAAATAATCAGTTTTGATGAAGTTTTAATGTTTGACAGCGATGTTTGATCTGTGTTTTCCTTACGAGAAAATTGCATAATGAACGAACTCATTGCCAATTTTCCAAATTGTCATAAATACTTTCGGAAAGGTTGGATCAAGATCCAGAGCTGTAGAAATAATCAGTTTTGATGAAGTTTTATGCTCCTTAAGAGTACTTGTGATTATAATTGATATTCCAACCAAATACTAATGCACAATGATATTTATTTTGTTGTTATCTGTTGCAGTCTCCGAAGCGGTCAATTCAGCTGGGCGACGGTACATTTGGCTACACAGAGATGATCGCTATCAAGGTAATATAATCTCTTCTAGCTGTTAGTACACTTGTAAAATATGTTCGTCACAGTAAAATGACTTGGTAAAAAATAAAACTGTATTTTTCAAAATTTTTTGCCATAACTAGAAAAATTTGTCTTTGCCATATACTTAAGCTTTCAGCAATCTTCTAATGGTACGCCAGTTATTGTTTGCAGAATCATCAAAGAATTTCAATAAAGATAAAAATAGCTTTAAGAAAAAAAGTTTTTAACTTACTAATTTTTAAAAAATTTTGCGCGCATAACTTGTGTTAAAATTTGCAATACAATAATAATAAAACATTTTATTACACTCTAAACGCATCGCTAAATTACCTTGTGAAAGCCAATCAGCCTTAAAATAAGTCAGTTATGAAGTAACTTTTTGTCTTTTATAGCTGACGATATTTTACGACGCGTTTAAGTTGTGATGTTTAGTGGGTTGACTGAAAATGCCGGACATGAAATTGACGGACATGAAATTGGAAGACAAGATATTATATCGTTTGAAAATAAATTACATCACAATGCAGTGTGCAATTCTTTTTAAAACAACGGCAGAACACAAGTCACAACAGCAAAGTAAGTTGTATAATATGCGTATGTATAATATGTTGAAATGCATAAAATATTACTAAAACATCAATTTAAAATTAGCTACAGGTGAGCAATGATAAACCAAAGTTTACTAAATACGTATAGGCCTATATATTCAGCCAATTGAAACATGTGTCGCATTTTCATGTCCGTTAACTTTATGTCCGTTAGTTTTATGTCAGGCTACTTTATCCCTTGCCAATGTGTCTAAATTTGTCCTCCATTTTCATGTCCGTCATTTTCAGCGAGCGCCCCCTGTTTAGTAACAAGTGGCTCCTCTTGAAAAAATTTTGAACATTGGTTAATATTTGATTAAATAAATGTAGGACCTACGAAAGTTAGGGGCATACTTCCCATCGGCCACCCGGTGCTTTGCAGAATATTAATTAATAAAGCAGCTGAACAAACAAGTATGTTTTGTGAGAATTGGTTTGTTTTGTTTGAACAGGGTGAAGTTTACGAAGTCATTACGCTGAAGGCAAGTCAAGTTTAAGTTCCGCCCGGTGCATTTTGTTAATTTAAGCTTACTTTTTAGTTCGAGCCAATGACTATAGCTTCTTGAGGCGCTTTTCCTTATAGTGTAAATACGTCTTAAAACCTTAACTTAATTCCCAGAAATCGTAGTTGACGTGAACTTGGTTTCAGTTAAGAAACAGTTTTACAGGATAATTGTAGTTTTGTTGCTTTAGGTAAGCCTACCCGTGATATCTTTTGTGAAGCAAGATTACCTGATTTAAAGTGACCAATAATAATGACAGTGTTTAGTAAGTAAGTAAGTAAATAAATAAAGTGTAAATTCATATAGCGCATAACGTCCCCCAGGGCAAAAGTTACTGTTATGCCAATTTTCGCTTTAAAACGTCAAAGGACATGGTTAGGGTTTCAGCACAGCTTAAGGCGGACGGCCGCATGCGTTGGCATTGCGTTGACATATTTTCTACTTATTATTATTCTGTTGGAGCGGATATGTCATACATGTTTGTGTGTGTATCATAGGGAGATAGAGGCCCACCTGGTGACCGCGGCCTGGAAGGATTGCCTGGATTAGACGGATTACCTGGATCTGTTGGACCGCCAGTTAGTAGTAGTAGTAGTATTAGTTGTCGTCGTCGTTGTTGTAGTTGAAATTGTTGTTGTTGCTGCTGTTGTTGTTGTAGCAGTAGTATTGTGATTTAGTGCCTATCAGTTATACGCTAATGGCGACACGACAAACATACAAAATACACGTAAAATCATAAAAATACAACAAAAAAGCTAAAACTGAGCGTCTACAGTAAACGAGTTTCGGACTGACATTTTTACATCTCTAACGGATTGTGATATACAGGGTGTTCCAAAAAAACGGATACCCAATTTTATTTTTGGGATAACTTTGGTAATTCAGCGTAAACGTGAAGTTCTTCCACCTACCGCACCTTTATTGTGTGACCACATTACCTCGCAAAACAAACACTGTCAAAGCTACAGTGGTCTCGGAGAACAGGCAACACATAAAGATATCAGTTTCGTAGCATAAAATAGTTAAGCTTACTTACTTATTCGCAGTAGTGCCTTGTGACGTCATTGTTACGTCATATTGTGTTTATTTACTTTGTTTACCAGTAATAATTGTTTACCAGTAATAGAATAAATTGTTTGATATGGGCAGAATAACAAAGGATGATCGCTGTTTGATCATGGGCTTACAAACTGAGAACTGTTTTGATAGGTAATGTGGTCACACAATAAAAATGCGGTGGGTGGAAGAACTTCACGTTTACGCGTCATAAATTTCTGCTTGTAGCAGTGAAAGAATGGTTAAAATCGGTGCTGAATTACCAAAGTTATCCCAGAAATAAAACAGGATATCCGTTTTTTGGAACACCCTGTACTCCCAGCAGCAGCAAAACGATCAAACACTAGACGATGGTTGCGTTTAAGTAAAATATCTTATCTGACACCAATGTAAAATACAGGGTGGGCCAAAAAACTGGCACCATTTTGTACGTCTTATAACTTTACCAAATATTGACCAATTTTCAATTTTTTCACTGTCAGTGTGTAATAACACTATTAATATAAATCCCACCACACCTCAAGTGTGTCGTAACACTACCATGTGTCTTTAAAAAAACTCCACGACACTGTGTTCTGCATTCAAGGCCAAAGCCTGCTTTTTAAAACATTTTGCTTACTTGTACTTTTTCTTCCGACTGTGCCTAGTGACATCATCACTGACGTCTTTGGTATTTGTCAGTATTTTTGAGAAGTTTTATTTGCTTATAAAAAAAACTGTGACTATGAGAGTGGGACAAACTGTCGCAGCGTTTCGCTGTTGATCACGCCATTGGTCATTGGCGTCGCCTGCTTGAGTGCGTCGTCCAACAGCAAGGTTGACATATTGAACGTTTGATGTAACACTAAAAATTTCAGGATATGACAGTTACTTTGAACAATAATTAAAACATTAAACACGTTGTTTTCTGTTTTAATTTTTTAAACTGTGCTGTTATAAAAGTCGTCTTGTTTTCGATTGTTAATTTTAAGACATTGATATTTCACAAGATAGTGTAGCAACACACTTGAGTGAGTAGTTTCCTATCGGCACATTAGCACAAAATAGGCCATTCAACACACTTGAGCAACACACTTGAGGTGTGGTAGGATTTATAGTAATGATGTCATAACAAATTTGCTCCTGATTCCGATGGTAAAATTTTTTTAAAAATCGGTTAGTATTTCGTAAAGTTATAAGGTATACAAAAATCGTGCCACTTTTTGGCCCACTCTGTATGTACTCGTACATAGAACAGCATAACGTTAGCAGAACGTAGTGATATTTTGAAATGAAAATTGTTTGAAGTGAGACAATATTGTTGGTTATGTTGATTGTAGGGACTGAGTGGGCCTCAAGGGCTTCGTGGCTTACCGGTGCGTTTCTGCAGTGTAATTAATATGGGTGCTCGTTTTAAGATAAGTTAAAAATTCGTCTTATTGCAGCTATAAGTCCAGTGAAAGTCGCCATCTGAACTAACCCGATGAGGATAAGTGTTCTAAAAAATGAAAAAAATATTTATCTGTTTTTTGTATGTTTTTTCATTCGTGTATTATGTGTAATTATTTATTTGTTTTTTTTGTTATATTCTGTTTTTTTTACTTGTTTATTTCTTGTTTTCTTAAAACGTTTTCTTCTGCGTCGTCATTCCAGGTTTTGCAAATTTCAGTTCTGCGGTTCAGTCAGTTATTTTCAGGTCTTGCGATTTCAGCGCCTTCGTGTAACCTGATTACAAAATCTTATGATTCGCGTGACATTGGCGGTTTGCTGGCGTAACGATTGAGTGTTGGACTTATGATCGAGAGGTCGTGTGTTCGACTCTCGGTCTGGTCGCGATCAAGTGGTTACTACTTGGATGGGTGACTGTCTGCAGACGGGTAAACCATCTCAGTATATAACCAGCCGTGGTCAACTCAGCTTTTCATCACACAGGGGTAGGTATATCGATTATGCGACATAGTGTTACCTTGCCTGAGGCACGAAGTGACGTTAGTGTTACCGGCGGCGTGGCGGGGTGGGGGGGGGGCGACCAGCGAAGCGTAGGGAAGTCTGTGATTGGTTGCTGCCAAGTTACGTGTCGGCCAATCAGGTGTAAGCAATTGTTGTGCGTCGGCTAATGTGTAATCTTATTCTAGTTTCTTTATTTCAGTCATTTTTCGGATTTTTTAAAGTTTCACATTCAACAGTATTTCTGTTTTCAGTATTGTATTGCATGTCCGTGAATATGCCTACATGTTTCAGTTTCTACAGACGAATTAGTTCTTCACAAGACACAATTTTTGAAACTCATAAAAGTAGCAGGGCTAAATTTCCTATTTCTCCACTTTAGCAATGAGACTAGACTGAGTACACACGTTGGTGCGGTATTCTTTCTATATAGAGTTGAGAGTTGACTTCTAAGCTTTGGAGTTAATTCGCCGACAGTCTGAGTTGACGACGACCGCCCACGTTTTCCGCATGGGCGGTCGCCGCACTACCCCCGCCAACCCCGGTAACACTAACGTCAACCGATGACTTCAAAGAGAGTAACACTAATGTCACACTACCGGTATATCAAGTACAGCGGCCCGTCTGGCTGGGGTTAAGACACGGCGCGTTCACCTGTGTCGGGTGGCGGGTAACATTTTGTGATTTCGTATATCAGGTGACTTTTTATAGCTTTTCAATGGGTTTCTCATAAAAAGCTTTAATTTTTGGCATTGCATTGTGCACTGTGCAGGGAGTGAACGGTACTGATGGTGCGCAAGGAAGACAAGGACCTGTAGGTGAGCCCGGAACACCTGGACAACCCGGCATCAAGGTAGACCTATGTCTTGATGATCATGATGATGATAAATTGTAGAAATATGATGCTCAGACTCAGCAATCAGGCTTTGAATACAGATACATTGTGTTGTAGAAACGATGCCGCATGATGGGACTACGCAAAAGGCAGGTCCGTGGCCAGCGCAAACATTATTACAAACCAGACGATAGATTGATTGGCCGTTTAGTTTTCATTTTTATGTCAAAAGCACTGCTAAAGCAATGTCCAATTTTTTTTAGCTAAATTTGTGATTAATTGCACAGCTAAATTGGCCGATCTCTGCTCGCTTTCACTGCTATAACTAACTATTTGCCCAGATGATCAAGCCTTAGAGGCTTTTCAGCGCATTGGTGGCTTTTCTGGCGTTGATGCGCTATATAAATTTACGTTTTACTCATTTACTTTATTACATAAGCTTTTTTATTATGTCGGTTGTAGGGTGATGCTGGAGAGCCGGGGCTACCAGGATACAATGTAAGTGTTTTGACAATTGATAATATTAGCTTCTGCCCCAAATCAAAGCCATTACTCCACACGATGACCTAAAAACTGGCTTCTATAGTGTTGCATCGTTGTTGCTACTAAGCACTAAGTATTTCTAAGGCCAAACTTTTTTTGCAAAGGTATTGTTATTTTTCATGTCTGTATTGTGTGGCTTTTATTTATGTGTCTTACTGGAAAATGTTTCCCACTGTCGTTACAATAACATTAGAATATCGGCGTGATGTTTCTTTCGCCGACAATTACCATAACGCAGAGTAACAGTATGTTATCTTAGCAGCATTCGTACGACGTAGGCCTATACAGGTAATGATGGCTTTGACTGTACGTAACGGCGCTATAGAACTTGCCGTTTTGATGTTATTTTAATTATACATGTGCTTGGTAATTAATCAGCAAGAGTGTTACTTGCATATTTTTAATGTGGCTTTGTGCAGGGAATTCCTGGTAAAATCGGCGCACCTGGACAGATTGGTAAACCTGGGCCGCCAGGTGTACCGGTACGTGTATGCGTCGGCTATAGTAGCTTATTTGACTGTAAACGAACGACAATGCAATACAATAGAATTTAAACTTTAATGTGAAAAATGCCTACTGCACAGCAAGCACTTTACAGTCAGCTATGGGAAAGAAAACACTAACGGGCATTGAGCCAATGGAGCCGGAGAAAGAGAGATATGGGAAAGAAATGGAAAATAATTGAGTCTTAACTCTAATCTTAAATGTTCGCAGACATTGTAAAGTCGTCATTTCTGATGACAAACTATTCCAAGTTCTTGCTGCTGCGACGAGGAACACTCGGTCACCGAAAGTTTGACCGTCTTTAGAAAAATAATAAAAATCGATTAATTTTGGCAGATTACTCAGCAGTACATGTACTGTATTAAATATCAAACACTTATTTTGCTACGATAATAAATCGTTTTAACTCTGACGGGATGCTGTGTCAGGGCAGTCGAGGTGTGCAGGGTTATCCCGGTGAGCCGGGTCTGGTAGGCAAGCCAGGTGGTTCGGTGCGTCTTTTACCTGTATTGTTTTATATCACGGCATGGCTCTCTGTTTTTAAGCTTTCCAGCTGTAAAATGACCAAATGACAGTAAAAACAGTAATTGGTATTAGTAGTGAGATTTTCACTTACAAATAACTACCTTCGTTTTTTTAACTTTTGTATTTCATGAACAAATACATTTTTCTGCGTTCGGGTTCAGTTGACATTATATGCAGCTTTATTTGAAACTTAGGATTAGTAGAAATAATATTCAGTAAATGTGTCAAATGACTGATTAAATGCATTTTACCAAAACATACGGAAAACGACCGTCACTAGCAGTAGTGTATCGGCAAAATTTGGGCGAACTACAGCCAGGAAGTCTAGATAATAATATAAATAAGGAAAAAGCTGGAAGCGACCAAGTAGGAATGCAATTCTTGTGTTCTTGTGGTCGATGATCTGAATCAATGACACTTCCTAGACCATGTCTCGATACACAGTGTGACTGTGTCCGGAAAAAAGTAACCCCCCCCATAGACATCGTACAACAGAAATCTCAAAACTGAATGAGTCTGAATAAAATTTCATTTGCTCAATTTACCATAAATTGCTAAAGCGATCACCATATTTCGTTTAAAATATTATTTTAACGGGGTTATTAATGGCTAAATATCGATAACAGAATATATCCTATACCAATATGGCGCTATATTTAGATTCATTCAGATTTGACATTTCTATTGTAAGATGTCTAAAGAGTTACTTTTTTGGATACAGTGTATGTACGTATAGTGTCTGCTGCTGCTGCTGATGATGATGATGAACATGATAATGCAGTGTCATTCTTTCAGATGATGCAGGCGACGGCCTATATCTGCCGTGTGATGATGTGATATTTTTATTCTTACCTGTAGGCTTTCTCCCATCCTGTTGAAGATTGAAAAGGTTAAAAATTGTGTATAGTTTTTTATGGGAAATCCATCGCAGAGCTACGGAGCGTCACCTGCCATGTGCAATTACAAAGTGTTTACTTGCTGCCATGATTGCTTTGCAAGTTTGCGTCTTTGTCTGATTTAGTTCATTACTTATTAAAAACGTATAATTAGCTAAAGAAAAAAAGATTATTAAGTTGGTATTTTTGTTGACTGAGATTTTCTGCATTTCGTATGGAATTAATGTATGGCATAAAACGCTTAGGGTCTACTTTATGCCCATTAAAGCGCCAATATTTTATTTATTCAGACTGCGGTTAACTTTGCCGTCGTGATTGATCATTAGGCTTAATAATCTGTTGACTTGCAGTGAATATGAATTTGGTTGCACCATAACTTCTATAAAGTCGTTGATCATGTCATCCTCGTGTATGAACCTACACGCAGCGCTGTCAAGTTTGTGCGACACTTAGTACTTGCAAACTGTCGTTTGTTGATGATATTAGTGCAGTGTACTGTCTTGTTGTCCTGCCACTACTGTTTACTCTGTATATGCTGCTTTGTTTGTACTTATCGGCAAATAAAGAATGACGACGATGATGAATTTTTATAATTTAACTCATTGTTTTCAGGGTTCTCCAGGCTACACTCTGTCGCCGGACAATGGTAGTGCGTTCATCCGGGGTCCCCCTGGATTACCTGGATTGCCCGGGGAGCCCGGCTTACCTGGGACGAAGGGAGAACGAGGCACACGAGGCCCCACTGGACCCAGAGGATTATCCGGATTGTCTGGAAGTAAAGGAGACTCCGGCTACCCAGGAAAGCCGGGTTATCACGGGGAGCCGGGGATGCCGGGCGTGCCGGGTCCGAAGGGATCGAGAGGGCTGACTGGATTGGTTGGAATGAAAGGTGAGAAGGGCAATCCAGGTATGGAAGGTCCGGAGGGTCTACCTGGGCTGCCTGGCGAGCCGGGACTTGCAGGAAAGAGAGTGAGTCGCTGAATAAAACACAAAGATGACGCGCGGTGTTGTCATGTAGTTAACGTTGATGTTGTCTGTTTATGTATACCCTTCGGCTTAGCTGATAGTGGTGCATTAAGCTACCTGTAGTGGTATAGGCTTACTCGTTGTTGTATTACTTGTTGCGTGTCTGTTTTTCTCTTTTACCTTTGCCACATTTACCAGTTTTACCAGCTGTGCATATGTAGCATGCAGAAACGTAAAACGTAAAAAGCAGAAATGAGAATCGATATGAGACGCATAAACGATAGTAGACTATCATGTGTATGCATTAGGCTTAGGCCTATTCATGGTAATCTTCTGGCTACTGCTATCGCCTGAGTTTGATGAAGGTTTCAGATTTTTGTTGATGCTCGTATGCTTTGTATTTATTGTTATGTCTGTTGGTGCAAATATACGACGTACTGCATGCAAATATGACAGAACAGCCATTGCTAAAGTGTTATAAAATAAATAGGGGTTTAAAAGCGTATATAAGTTTGTATATAGCAGATATTAAACTTTTGCACAATTTTTCGTAGTTTACATGTACTTGTTCACGAGATTGTGAAGCACCGCACGACCAATTGCAGAAATCTTTAAAATCTTTTGTGACATATTCCACTACTGTAATATTACACGCGGCGCATTAAGCGAAGTTATTTGACATATGTCGTCTTTTCCTAATAACACAAAAGATGCGTTTTTATATAGTGCTTTTGGTAACACTGTTATCTGTATACAAGTTGTTGTTGTACAATATAATTAATGTTGTTGTATTTTCATCGTTGTCGTTGTCGTCGTCGTTGTTGTGCAGTTTTTCTGACTATATGACCGACTCGTACTATTTGCGTTTACACTGATGAACTTAAATTCATTCGCCAGAGGTTCACATCTATTCGTCGCAGCTTGTCCAGGATTTTTGGTTAGGCAATCTAAACGATGATGATAATGCAAATTGTGTGCCTCCTTAAACACTTATAGGCCATATTTATCAAATTAAGTCGGCAGCAATCGCGTAGCGTGACATAAAATTAGGCCTAACGAGTAAACAAAAAACCTCGCGAATTCTCATATTGTTTTCTTCTAGCATTGGGTGGTTATCAGTCTCGACTCTCAACAGAGGAATGCTTAGCGGATGAATTTAAGCTCGATTCGTGTGTACGAACGCAAAGCGCGCGATTGTTCGCGAGTTTAAATTTTTTTGCATGTGACGTGACGTTACGATGATGACGGATAGAAATTCACCAGAATGGCGGAGAGTCAGGGGCGTCTACACATTGAAGCAAGCCCCGTCGTAAAATAGGGAAAAAGGTGATATTATTAGAAACCATATCTTATAGACACCTACACAAATACAACGGTAGTCGAAGAACATCATATTTTTCAAAACATACTCGTTCATAATTCCGCCTTTTGATTTCAAGCGCGTTTTGGAGGCTCAGAATGTTTCACAATTAAGGGCGATTGGGGCTGACTGGTCTCATAGCTCGATCTACGAGAGAGCTCCCGAGAAAAATACACGAAAAAGAAAGACGACGAGAAAAAGGAATGCACGGGAGAACTTGCTCCAAAGATCGCGACGCGTTAGACGTGGGTTAAAAACAGGCGGATTGGAAGTTGAAAATTTTTGACACATTATGTGTGCTCAGAATTTTAATTTCGCTTCTATTTTTTTCAAATTGGGAAGTTTTAGCTTCACGTTTTGCTTATTTAGACAAACATTTGCCGACAACAGGAAAAAGTTTCGGCAATTTGATAGTCCGAAATTTGGAGGAGGCAACTGCCCTTACCCGCGGGCGACCCACTTGATAGACGCCGCTGATGAAAGCACTGCAGGCTGGTGGGTTTTTGCACGGGCAGGATTATAATGCATGTGGTCTGTGTGTCTGCGTGTGATCGCGTTGTTTAGGGGTTCAAAGGCGAGAAAGGAGAGAAGGGAGAAACGACTCGGTCCGCTGGAGTGATCATTCCAGACAGCAACGGCATACCCACCGGATACATCGAGGGACCCCCGGGACCGCCAGGAACTACTGGCCCAGCCGGCCCCAAGGTAGAGTTAATTATTTTGATTTTTAGTATTTTGGAGAAATATTCAAAAAAACTTTCGTTTGTTCTTGTTATGTCCGGTTTAGTTACGGGCGATCTTGTGTATTTTCAACATTTCTTTTCTTTGCATGTTTTTCGTGCTGTTTTGTTGGCTTTAAATATCTGTAAATTTGTGCAAATTAATAAAAAAATATACAATGTCGATGAGTAGAAATTGTCAAAAGTCGAAAATTGCTTAGTTGCTAATGAGTAAGCTTATGAAAAATAATAACCCTTGGACGACGAGTGGTGTTAAAATGTTATAAATTTAACTGAAAAATATTTGTTGTTAGGGCGACATCGGACAGCCGGGAGCCGACGGACTAAAGGGAGAAAAAGGAGAAAAAGGGAGCATCGGAAAAAGAGGTTCCAGAGTACGTTATTTCACGCCAATCAGTACTTTAAATACAATCTTACTTTAGAACAACGCACTTTGACGTTTACAGTGAAAGATAGCTTTCCGGATTCTAGTTTATATGGAAGTGAGTTCTACATTGTACGCATTAGACTCAATTAAAACGAACATTTTCGCGCAAGCACAGTGTACTGTAACACCGCACTACACTGTATCTCAAAAAAACATCCCCGACATTTTCAACTGTGTCTTGAAAACCAATTACCAGATTTTAATAATTTTTGGTACAAATATTTCTGACACAACTTC
>Ga0209367_1011781_pt1 | contig 11550 bp, 5 predicted proteins | sample WorMetLIZISLAND2_FD_187412 | JGI IMG/M metagenome (GOLD analysis project Ga0209367, IMG submission 187412) | Marine gutless worms symbiont microbial communities from Max Planck institute for Marine Microbiology, Germany - Olavius geniculatus... ... | reverse complement strand
TGCACAGGGGTGGGGGGGCAGCTGCCTGCCCCCCCCCCTCTGGCGCCACCCATGTTTCCTAACCCAAGACGATGCTGGACAGATGAGCTGTTTTACACTATGGATTCACTCCACAAGAGAATGTGCTGGCAGAGCACATATACGTTTTCTTACGAGAATGCACACTACAACATATAAAATTAGTTTTGACATTTCACATGACATTCAAAAGAACAGTAGTGACCAGGGCAACTGTCTGTAAAACTGTTAATTACTGTCAGTGCCGCGAGTTATACAAAGTGTCGCCAGACGCCGAGAGCTATGTACGGAGCAATAAGCGCTGTCAGCAATGAAGAGACCAGATTCACTCCATGGTTATCAAGTACGGCGACCCCACTGATGTGTTGCACATTGCTTCCTGTTTTCTCGACAATGCAGTTCTGCTCCTGGTCGTAACCTGCATCAACAATTACACTGCAGATGTCAGACATTACCAAATTAAGAAACTCAGCTGCTACTCTACGCTGTGTCTCAAAAAAATCGGACAACTGCTACATTCTGGTTCAATATTAACAAACGTTAGTACCGAAGATAATCTATGCAGTGATTTAACTGTACCTGACATACAGTCCAGCACAATTGCATCACCAAATAAACTATGGTACTAACTGCATTTAAGCCAAACTGTCTTATTCCTACGAGTACTTCTGATATTTAAATTTCAATATACCATCTTGATCATTCCCAATATGCAGCATTAAGGGAAGATTAGATAGATATTGCCAATATCTGTCTAAACTTCCCTTAAAGCTGGCTACAGAATAAGCTTACACTAGACTAATGCATCTGGTAGACTGTTCCAAACTGTTGTGATTCTGTTGAAAAAAAAGGAAAATTTACTTAAGTCGTATTTTGCATAATCTTTTCGGAAGTTGTTTTGTATTCTCTATAATAATTTAGCTAAAATAGTTTTCAATATTATGCTTACAACATTGTCTTTTTTGCATGTAATAACCTTACATGATGCTATCATACCACCTAGTAATTGACCTGGTTATAGAAAGAATTAAATTTAATATGTCATGTTCATCAGATTTCTCAATCAGGTAAAACTCAGTTTTAGCTTGGCAGTGTAATTCTGTAGTAAAACATTTTAGCTCAGCATTTCCATTTTAAAAACAACAGGGATTCAACAAACTCCACCACCAAACTCTTCTCTATGTTTATGAAAAAAATCCAATACATTCACAACGATTATTCAACGACTTAACCTGTATATGCATTAAAATGAACAAAAACGGACAAGTAGACACTGGACATGACTGAATTTAGGTGCATATGTTTTGAGTCCTGAATCCTAGAAAAATATATCCATCCATACGTAGAATTAAAATTCAGAAAAAATGACATCAGTTCACAACTAACAAACTGCACACGAGGCAAGGAACACTGACCGGAATACTGGAGTGTAGCACCAAGGAATGAATCAGTCATGGAGCCGAGGAGGCCAGTCAGAGCGGTGACTAGGATTAGTGGCCATTGCGCTGGTGTGGACGCTCCCATAGACGCCTCTCTCCCACATACCAGCACAACGACATAGTATGACAAACCAATGAGAGCGCCACCCACAGCACTTGACAGTGTGCCGATGACAGACACACCACCATTTGTACCTAACAGACGATTAGATGTGGGTGAGAAATGATACTAACTTGATATATAACTTATTCGTACATATATGCAGAGATCACAAAATGAACAAAAGCAGATATACCGATCAGAAACCATCACTCGGTCACTAACATGCAGAGAGTTTTCAAAGTACAACGTTACCGCAGTTTTCATACCAAATCAGTTTATACTAATTATACTGAAAATATTCCACAAATTATTGCCACAATTTAAGAACCTCAGAATACAATCCAGGTATGCATTCTTGCCAAAAATGTTGAAATAGATAACTCATACAGATAATCCAAAGGAAAGTCACTGCAGCAGTACACTTTGATACTGGCAGTTCTTTTCATTGTTCCCTTTTAGCCATAGCTTAGTTTTACTGTGTTCTTTTTGTTTTGTCTGTGTTTTGTGTACATAAACCCTAGTAGTCCGAGTCAAATAAACGATTGATTGGCTAAATGACTGATTGATTGATTGACTAAAAGTCTTACACTAAAACACAATGGACAGCTTAATCTATTACTGGTACACTGATACGACAGAAAGAAAACAAAACAAGTAATTTCAGCAAAGCTCATGAAACGTGTGACAGCCTTAGCAGTTCCCATTTGCAGATTGTCTTGGTCTATCTCCAGCCATTCCACAATTCACCTTGAAGTGTGCACTGCAGCGAAAAATTGCAAAAAAACATTAAAACCGCATATTTTGGCGGTTTAAGGTCATACAAAATCATCGATGTCAATATTGCTAAACAGCTCGTCACCAGTGCTTGTTATGATAAGCAGCATGTCTATGCCTATCTGCAACTGTTTTTCTGCTAGATGCGCCAATATTGGTTAAATATCTAGTTTTTAAAAGGGTGCCCTTCTTTGATGCTTGCATACGCAGGCCTCCTTGAACCTACGAGGTCGGCAAGTGGACTGCTAAAAACTGCATTTAATGCTGAAAATTTGATGTGCAAGTTGTCTCCTCTCAGATGGCTAAAGCGGTTTCATCGAAAATCACTCTTAAAATGTGCACTGCAGCCAAAAATTGTGAAAAAATTTACTAAAACCCCTATTTTGGGGGATCAAGGTCATTCAAGGTCAATGATGTTAATAAATCTAAAAAGCCTGTCACCAGTGCTTGTTATGGTAAGCAGCATGTCTGTACCTATCTGCAACCGTTTTCACACTATACAAGCCAATAGTGGCAAAATAACGTCTTTTTAGGCGGTATCTTTCTTTGACACCCTCGTTCAAGGGAACCCCTTCATCCAGGGGAACGAAATTTTGTCACAGTAAACTGGAATCCTTGGGACAGCCCACAGTGAAGATTTTGTGATTCTAGGTGTCGCCATTTCGATACAGTGTCAGGGTGTGACAGATGGACGGACAGATGGATGCATAGACACCACAGACATGCTGTCGCGCGAAAAACCTTGAATGCATTCAGTAACCAAAGTACTAGAAGTTCATACAAGCAAGCGACAAAATGGGTAAATTGAAGTAATGGAATCAAACTGAGTCAAGCTTGACTGACTCCCACTGTTCTGATGCTTGGATCTTGAAACTGTCTTCAATAAAAAGCTGAGTCAAACATTGTGAATGGACAGAAGAAGGATTCAGATGCTGTGACAAAGCAGAAAAACAAGCTGGTAGGCGACGCGACCTGCAACTGCTAGTGATCGCAGTTTTGCGGACAAACTGGAGACAGACGCCTGCAGACACCCAGAAACGCTGCCTGACAACAAGGGTCACATATAGCAATAGAAGACAAGTGACATTGGATGAGATCAAGTTTTGGTAAGACTTTGATCTTAAAAAATGCCGAGCTTCGGACATCGTATGTATGTGACACATCGCCACGCTGTGCGATAATAAGGCCTAGCTAAGCTGACACGTCACAAGCCAAGAATGACAAAGTGCAAAAAGACAGAAACCTCGTGGGACAGGTTGAAGACTGGTAATGAGACGTGGAGACCAGTTGCCAACTACACTGCCGATCTCCGATGCAAAAGTGTCACCACAGCTGCATGACAATGCACCAAGCACGGCCGAGACAAGCCATGAAGCTGATGGATGATGCCTGAAGTCTACCGCGTACTCGTCACAGCCGGCATTGATCATGTAGATCACGGCCAGCTCTGTAGCAACCCCACCATTGCAAACCACTTGCTTCCAATCTCTCTGCCCACCTGCAAATGGCATGCGATGCATAGATGTAATAAACGCTATTTCTGCCATATTTTTAAAAGTCTTTTCTAAGTTTTTTAGAATTTTCTCAACGTTTTTTATTTATTTTTTTACTTTTTAAAAACGTTCATTGAAAAATGAATGTATGTTTCATCAAAAACTTCGAAAAGCACTTTTGCAGCCACAGAAACAAATTAATACATAGGTCATAATGGGGTAACATTTTTTACTCAACTTTTTTTAAAGTTTCTATTCCTGGTACATTTTTTAAACATTGCTTAACGTATTTTTTTCTGAAACATTTTTATATCTACGTTGCGAGGTACTACACAAGTAACAAGAAATGCTTCAGACTGGAACCAATATAATGTATTCCTGGCACATCTTAAATTTGGTCCAATCAGATGTAATGTAACATTATTCGATCCAACTCTGCACTGTCATTAGGAACATAACACACGAGAAGTAAAAAGTTAAAATCACCAAAAAGTCAATTCTGCTGCCTCACAGCTCTGCAACTGACAATGCAAAATGTCAATAGCAAAATAAAAGTACACAGTAAGAAGAAAAAAACCGAAATTAGTTTTTACCATTTGAGATAAAGAGTGACACCAAGTATTTCTCAGACTCAGTCTTAAGATCACAACTTTATATTATATGAATGACTTTAACTGACAAACAGAAGAAAAATCACTGATAAAATTCTCCTCTGTATCCGCCCTAATCACCATAATCAGACGCTTAAAGCAACACAGTACAGAAAGCACAGTCTTCAACACAAGCATACAAAGTATGTGATGCATAAGAAATACACACACCAGTCTCCTAGGAGTTACTACAAAAAAAGAAAAGACAGTGAAAAATGCAACTACAAAACTGAAACCTTCTTTGAAATCTGCTTCAAACTTCTTCTTATATGATGAGCGCCATGCAGTTACTTTAGATCCTGCTACGAATAACATCAACAGTGCTGCCAGAAAGCCATAGTTACTCAGAGTCATCACAAAACCAACGACGAACCCTGCAAAACACACAGTAAAACAGGAGTCAACAAAATTAATAGAAATCTCTTGAGAAATATGTGGAAATCAAAGGCATGGTAAGACTGGTACCGCTCTGCCTCAGACAACATGAATGTAAGCAACTAAGGCTATATGTAAATTGTATAAGTGCGTACAGAGTGATGTAAATGAACTGCACTAAACTGACATGGTTTAGTTTTTGACAAACTGACCAATGAGTGATGTGTACGTGAGCATAGTCACATAGGCCACCAATGCCGTTAGATGGTGCCTACTGCAATGCATTACTGCTTGCAAATTTGTCAGTTTGTCGAAAAATAAACCGTGTCAGTTCAGTTCAGTTACATTACTCTATACGTGTCTTAACGTAATATTTAAAAGCATATTTATTCCATATGAACTGCTCTACATTGTTCACAGAAGGTCTGCATCTTAACATAAGATCAAAATTAGATCTTACTAGTAATATGTTCTGTAGAATGAAATATCTGTCCCATTACCACTGTATACTAGCTGCGTATTAATGCTCGTCAGTTCAAATTTGTTACAGCCACTGGTTGTCTCCAAAAGCCATCTCAGCCTTAAAATTACACCAGTTGGGCAACGTGAGGTCATCGGTCAAATGATAATTGGACTCAGCATGGGCACTTTCCTACTGGTGGTCAATGACGACCATGTGTCTATCTTGCATGGTTAAGGAGATATAAGGGGTCAAAACTTTTGGGGTCTCGACCTTGACCTTTAGAGATCACATGACGTCATCGGTCACGTGATCATTGAACTCACAATATATGGTTTCCTGTAAGTGGTCCATTGAAACTGTCTCTCTACCTTGCATGGTTGCTGAGATATTGCATTTCAAACATTTGGCCACACTTAGTTACCATTGAGAATGCAGTGGTTACCTTTTTGGGGAATGGGGGTGTGACGGTGTCCAATAAAATAGGTCTTTATGTCATCTTCTGACATTTTATTACTTACAAATATGTACAATATCAAACAAAACTAGAAATTTGGGGCAAAGCCCAACGTGAGTCCGCCCGGCGCCCTAAGTGCGACTGGGGGAAATTAGGGGGGGGGGCAAAATTTCCCCGGCATCAAAGTCACGTAGCCTGAACTCAAATGCATTGGCATACGCCGAACGCGCATTGTCGACTTAGGGTGGGTCAACATTAGCGCTTATAACTTGGTTCATGGTGGACAGAATTTCACAAATTTTTTTGGTTCAATGCCGAAAGGATCGCTCTCGTCAACGCCGTTTAGATTATGTCATTATCTTTATCGGTTCCAGAGATATTCGCGGTCAAACTCGAAAGTTGTCGTAAAATGTAGTAAATTTTGGACGTTTCTTGCCCTCCCAAATTTTAAGGGAGGTGGTGCCCCCAAATTTCGTACTTGCGTTAACACCCTAACCTAGAGGCGCGTCAAGTGCCAAAGTTTCGTCGGGCTATACCCCCTAACTCCGAAGTTATAAGCACTCCTTTATTGCATTTTAAGCCAATTTTTGACTCCCCTTTGTAAAAAGTTGTAACAGGGGGCCCCCGCCCTCAGTGGGGGGTGCGCTAGTAAGACTTGGTGATTCTCTAGCGTGTATAAAAATTTGGGGGCGCAGCACCCCCTAGGGGCCGAAATATGGTCTTCCGAAAAATGCGACTTAGGGTAGGTCAACATGAGCGCCTATAACTTTGTTCGTAGTGGATGGAATTTCACAAAATTTTTTTTGTTCAATGCACAAAGGATCCTTCTCATCAACGCCGTTTAGATTTTGTCGCTACCTTCATCGATTCCAGAGATATTTGCGCTCAAAGTCAAAAGTTGTCGTAAAACGTATTAAATTTTGGACGTTTTTTGCCCTCCCAAATTTTAAGGGGGGGTTGCCCAAAAAAGTTGTACATGCGTTATCACCCTGACCTAGAGCCGCGTCAAGTGCCAAAGTTTCGTTGAGCTACACCCCCTAACTCCAAAGTTATAAGCGCTCCTTTATTGCATTTTAAGCCAATTTCTGACCCCCCCTTTGAAAAAAGTTTTAAGGGGGGCCCCCGTCCCTGGTGGGGAGTGTGCTAGTAAGAGTTGGTGATTCTCTAGCGCGTGTAAAAATTTGGTTGCGCAGCACCCTTTAGGGGCCGAAATATGGTCTTCCGAAAAATGCGCGTTGGGGGTACGATTTCACATCTAAATCTCCAAGGTCACTGTACCAAACTTCGCCATACTTGTTTCGCCTAATGCAGGAGGAATTGCCATAGACAGAATGACTATTTGATTTTGAATATCTTGATCCGTTTCGGAGATATTCGCTGCCGAACTTCAAAGTCGTCCGAAATCGGGCCAAATTTTGCATGTTTTTCGCCCCTGAAATTTTTTTGGGGTGCGCGCCCCAAACTTTTGGACCGGCATTATAAAATTCGGCCTAGTACTGACCATCGTGCAAAATTTCAGCCGGTTGGCCCACACATCTCGGAGATCTCATGCTCGGAAAAAAAAATAAAACATCATGCGTAAAACATAAGTCCTTCCGAAAACTATCGTTTTCGGGCGGACTAAAAATAACAAAAAAATCAACGTCCAGCAAAAACATTCACTAAAACATAAACATACTCTCGACTCCCCAGCTAATGTCTAACAAGTCATGTGACCCCTAGCCTCGAGTCCTAGAGTAGTGCGAATTCAAAATTCGCTCGATATGTCCGATCGTCACAGGGGACAACTTAGGGGGTAGGAGTATTTTTTGGATTTGCACACATAGCAGCCCCAGGCCATGTCTTTTGAGCTATTAATCGTCACTACGGATCATCGGGCCTCCATTCTGTGGTATTAGACCTTTCTCATTAAAAATGCATTATGGTGGTAGTGGTAAAAATTTGGGTTAAAATTGGGGAAAAATAAAGGGAAAAGCGAGTGAATTTCCACCCCCACACAAAATCTGTTCTACTTGTGGGGACCTAAACGAATGTGCAAAATTTCATCAAAATTGAGGTCGTAGGAGTGCGTACAGACAGAAGGACAGAGTGGCAGAAGAACAGTGTGATGCAAGTGACTTCATAATCTGTCCCATTCTATGCTCTAGCAATGGTACAGATAAAAAAATGCATATACTGGCAGTTCAAACAAAGACAACGAAACTACCTGCTCTTGCTCCAGAATTACAGACACTGCGTTTACGAAGTCCCCACTGAGCCATTGCATACGGCACTGTTATAGACAGCACTAATCGCACCGGAGACAATGGTTCCCAAATACCTGTAAAACATCAGTCCAAATAACCAGCTTCACCAATATAATACAACCAAGCTGCATGCCATGTTTGGTGATGTAAAAAAATACTCCAAAACTTTAGTTATGTAAAAGTATGAGTAAACTATGAAAAAGTTACTTAAATAACACGTAAAAGTACTGCATAGAAAAGCTACTTAAATAAAAGTTTAAACAGTACTTGGCTAAAAAGTTACTTTTAAGCAAAAAGTAGAAAGTACAGTACTGCAACTTAAAACAACTTGGTATAACCAGTGTACAGTTTTATTGACATCAAGTGCAACATTCTACAAGTAAACAAGTGAAGCATGCAGCTTTAAAACTAACAGATATTATCTGAAAATAAGTTTCCAAATATGGCCGCATGGCTCAAATTATCACAAAGAAAAAGTCGTGTTACTCTAAAACCTTACTTTGTTACAAGTAAAAAGTATCCTTTGCTACAAGTACTTGTTACATGAAAAGTACTAAAAATTTAAAAGTAATGTAAGGCGCTACTTTACTTCATTACTATACATCATTGTCAATAATCTAGCAGTATTTGCATCAAAACACTGTCACAAATAAATCCACCAGCTTTACTACTTACCAACTTAGGTGCAAATGTTGCCAAAAATCTAGCAAAAAAATTGATTTATGCCATTAATACCTATTACTAAGTAATATATATTATGCCTTTTTAAAGCCATTTAGAATAATAAATCAATAATAAATCATCAAAGAATGTTTAAAAATTAGCTCTAGCAAACCTTTTTCAAATTTATGCCATAAATGCCATGGAAAATTAGTACCACTCTGCCTGGAACAACAGTAAAATAAGCAACCAAGGGTGTATGTAACACAATACTGTGAAAATGAATGTTAATTTACTGAGTTCCTTGACATTTATGGTGCTGTTTAAAAAGATTTCAGGCTCAGCAGTTTAAACATCATACACAATGCACATATGCTTCTAGAAAACACGCGGTTTGCTGAAAAAGTAACTTACGGAAAGTATTTCTGCAACAATGCGTAGTTCTGATAAGTCTACCGTTACTGTTTCTTGTCAATACTTAACACGTTAACAAGAAGTAGTGCGAAACGAGACAGTGAACCATCCGTTCAGTAAAACATTCACAAATCGTAAGAACACACAACGTTAAGCACATTTACCTGCACCATTGTAGAACACATATATTGCTAAATTTAACAGCCATACGCTTAATGTAACTGGTATCAAAATAACAACTATAAAAGCTAACAACATGTTTCACTTTTTGCTTTGTTTACTTTACAAAACGTAAACAAAGTTTTCTTAATAAATGTAAGTAAGTAAAGTTACACAGTCGTAGACTGGCGTTGGCGTGAAAGTGAAACCAAACTATGACGAAACCGCAAGACAGCGAAAGGCAGCCGAGATCCTTCCGTAAAGAGCGAAGACATTAAAATTTATTTGCAGTTTTGCACCTGGACATGACAACTATGCTCACTGCAGATCAACTGAAGCAAATTAAGTTGTCAAGATTTGAGATTTCGTAGGCGTCTATGGCACAGTTGTTGTATGTGCATGTCTGTCTGTCTGTCTGTCACGAATGTATTGTAAATTAGCTATGTTTTAAACCTAGGCATGCAAAATTTCAGCGATCTAGTGCAAGTGGAACATTTTTAAATACTGCATGTGGCCATATCTCGCACCGTTTAGCCACAATAGCGCGTACCAATTAACCTTTAAGGTCATCTCTTAATACAATAATTTTCATATTATCTAAAGGGCTATTAGTTATTAATAGTAAAATTAGCCCTATCTCTCACCGTTTCCGAAAGCCAGTTTTCCATTGAAAAACACACATTAACCTATACCATTCAACCACAAATTTGAAAATGTTTCCCTTGCACTGCATCCTCCAAATTTATTATGCAGAGAGCCTCGACAAAGGGCTAATTATTCGTGTAAAAAGTTTTTCCCTAAGACTTACCCGTTATAGCCAGGGTACATCCATGACCCACAGTAACGGACAGAGAAACGACAATCGTGCCACAGACGCGCTATACAGCATAGGCCTACAGCTCCTGTAGCGCGTAAAAGGAACTCTTTGTGCAGCACAGGATCCCAAACGCAGTTCTGCCATCTTCACTTCTTCTCCCAAAAAATGGGAGGGCGAAAACATCCAAAATTCGGCGCGATTTCGGACAATTTTAGACTTTAACCGCGAATATCTCCGGAGACTCTGGAACGGATTGAGTTAGCCTATCAAAAATCAGAATTGCAAGTGATCAATTAACTATACATGTACAACCCGTTCCAGTTTGGACAAAATCCACTATCAAAAAAGTTATAGATGTGCATGTTGACCCACCAAAGATCATCATTGCGTTGCTGTGTATAATGCAATTGTGTTCGTGCCATGTGACGTTGCTACGAGGAAAATGGCATTTTTCCTCCAATTGGACTTACGGCGCCGGGCAGCATCACATTTGGATTCTGCCTCAAAATTCTATGGCTATCATCATTCGCTAGATGGCGCCACTTTGTTTCTCAAAACTGATTCCAATGAATTACGAATTAATGTTCACGATAAAATAACGTTGATTTTCGCCAAATTTGGTGCCTATTCGATCAATACTTCTAGCAAAGTTGCCCTGCATGTAGGGCCTAGCTTAACTTTGTTTCTTTGCACGTAGGGGGCCTACTTGCATGCATTTCCTATAGTGCGGTAACATGCCAGAACAATAGCTTTGCCGTGTTTTGCTACAGATTACTGAGATTAATGTATTCCGCCAATTTACCAAATTATGCAGCCAAAAGTAAAAAAACGGTAAAACAAATCTGTTTCGCAGTCCTACTAGGCCATACGAGGGCCATCCCAAAAGTTTCCGGCCTGGACATGGACATATTAGACAGCAATATTTTCCACAATTTATACATTAGTGAAACGAACGTCCTTTATGAACTCTAATGAGTCAATTGCGGATATGACGTCATTGTAATTTATGACGTCACAGAGCATTAAATAGAAACGATTTTCAGCGTCATTTAACGAGACTTGAGTCGTTCATCATCATGTAGCGGAAACCATCATTGTCAGATTTTAGATTGCAAAACAAAAAATAGTCACTGGGGATAAATGGTCGTTGCTGTATGCATGGTAGTATTAGTGTAGAAAGTCATAGTCATGAACAGCCAGCTGGGTAACTGTAGAGTTTGGACTGGACTGTAATGCTAAAATTTGGGAAAATTGTGCAGGGCTTGCTCCCGGGCCCCTCCCAGCCCCCCTGTCCATCAGGGGCCCATGTAACTAGTCATACATTCCGATTGGCTTTTCATTAACACAACTGATATACTTAACAGTTAAATTTTTAATAAAATTTTTCTGATACAATCAGATATTGGCATTGCGTCGTATTTTGGCTAAAGGGCTTTGATTTCCGGGTACCACAGATTAGGCTATAGTATATTTACAGACCCAAAT
>Ga0209367_1011780_pt1 | contig 11550 bp, 7 predicted proteins | sample WorMetLIZISLAND2_FD_187412 | JGI IMG/M metagenome (GOLD analysis project Ga0209367, IMG submission 187412) | Marine gutless worms symbiont microbial communities from Max Planck institute for Marine Microbiology, Germany - Olavius geniculatus... ... | reverse complement strand
TGTCCCAAATTTCGTTGCCATGGCAACGAAATTTGGGACAAAATGGGCTATAACTCGGCTTGCGTAAGAGATTTTCGCGAGATTTTTGCGCCTCTAAGGGTGTTTTCGGTGAATGCTGCCAATTTCATTTTTCCCCGACCGACATTTGAAATTAAACTGTTTGATTTGTCTAAAGGTCTAAACGGTCACTGATTATATTTATACGGACATATACTGTAAACTATCGAAATGCATTGGACCGACTCCGTGTTCGTATGAACATTATCTTGTTTATTCATAATTTACTTTTTCTGATTTTTCTGGATGGAAAGTTTCTGCTGTAACTAGATCGGCTATAAGCTAATGTTCTATATGATCTGCAGCTATCGGATCCAGCCATCAGGAACGATTAGTCATGGACGACTGGACATTTGCTGCGGTTGAATGTGTGGGCGGGTGAGTGAGTGGGATAGAATTTCACACCTGGCGGAGTGATTTGGTTTCAGGCGGCGCGGGGCGGGGTGGGGTGTAGGGCGGCTTCAGCTGCTGGGCCTGGGCGCGCGCTGATGACGTGGCTTCGGCTATCCACCGGGCCGGACACCGTGGATGCTTTGTTGCTGCGTCCGTCCCATGTGATGAAATCTGACGATTCTTTACTGCCCTTGTTCATCCCCGCACCCGCCACACGTTGAGTCAGCGCAGATGATGCCAACTCTGCTCTGAGGCGTTTTGTGATTATGCCTTTGGTGAATCATTGAATTAGCTGTTTTAAGTTTTCTGCACCTACTGCTGTCTCTACTTCACTGTGTTTTATTGACATGACTAAGCGAGTGAAATTTTAAAGATTAAAATCTTCAAAAATTGTTAACCATTAATTGGATGATTAACGCTAATTACGCACATTTTTACTTGAAATATTTTTGATTTTAAGTGAATTTGCCCTGTCATCCACGGACTATATACGCCTATTACCCTTGGAATGGACTATTATACAGTATACTGTTTGTTGGATTTTCAGGTATCTGTTAATTTCTTCACCAGTATCGATCGATTATTTATGCGGTATTGCTATTTTGGGAGTGAACATCATATTGTAGCATATGATGGTGACTGGCAGATGGTTTCCAGGACTACTGAGTTAATTTTCATGTTTTCCTTCTCACTCCTGTTCTTAATCGTTTTTTCATCAATCTGCCATCTACTATAGTATAACAGTTCAGGCTAACATGGGCCATTGGGTGGGCCAGGTTGTTATCAGCGGGGTTACAAAAAACCTGGGTTTTATTGTTAAAAGCCCATCCCAATGGGTATTTTGGGTTTTGTGTTTTTAAGGTTAAACCTGTTTAGGTAAAAAGGCCCAACTTGATGTTTTTGGGGGGGATTTGTACGAGTTTTTAGTTCGTTGATTCATGCAAGTTTCTGTTTGCCCTCCACAGCATAAAATATACCAATATTTCAAAACTTAGCCATGTGATAACATATTTCGTTATTAGTTATTAGTGGAACAAGAAACAACAATTGGATTAAGTTTTGGGTGGGTTATTAGCAGGTTTTTAAAGTGGCTTTTGGGGTATCTGCCCCGTGATAAACTCGTTACCAAGTAGCCTCAGCGCCATTGTGCAAACGCCTATCATATCCGGATAACCAGATACCGGGTAGTGACAGTTACATCAGTCCGACTGTGTGAATCTGCATCTGACAATATGATTGGCATCTGCCCGCTCCGGGCGCCGGTTCGTGCAGACCAATGACTGAGCCTGGCTGGGTGGCCTAGTATGTTGTTTACGTCGCCTTGACGTGTGAACTCAAGCTTGGCTGGCGGTCCGTCCTGGGCCTATATCTGGCAGTCAATTGCGTAGGTGGACGTGGTCGTGGTCGTGTACACGTCTTCTTCACCTGACGCCGTTTGTTTGTTGCCGTTTTTGTGTGCCGTTTGAGACGGCGTGGACAGTGAACGGGCATTACCCCGAACAGCGCGAGGGTTGTCGTAGGGATCTATAGGGTTAGGATTAGTGCATAATTATTTGACTTTGGTGGATCTTGGCTATGGTTTCCCCTTCTCCCTCCCCTGGTTATATGGCGGACCGAGTTCACCAATTTCGGACTAGTGATTAGTCACTCCTCTACCCATTCAAACTCGAACAATTCTTTGAGTACCATATTTGATGTTGCTTACAGACAAGCTGACGAAAAAAACGCGTTTCTGTGTAAAAGGCTAACAGCGTAACCTCTTACTTACAGCATTGTTAATAATAATTACATAATCTACATGCACCAGTTGTTATACGTGTGATTATAAATATATTAAGTTTCAGCACTGAGTACAGTATGTGAGTGCATCGAGACATAGTACACCGTGTTGAAACGTACTTATTTCATGGCTGTGATCAACGGCGTGTTCTGCCTGGTCGCACGTATGATATGCAAATGGGAGATGCTATCAGTCATCACGCTTGAGTGGAGTTAAATTGTGGGCACTTATAACACTTCAGACACTGTGTAGTGAGAGATAGAACTAAGGTAGTCTGATAGTGTAACGGTAAGGTGTCGGACTTAAGACCGGTACCTGGACTGTCAGTGTACAGGTAAACTATCTGGGTATATAACCAAACGCCAAGGTCAACTCAGCCTGCCATCCCTTCGGGGTAGGGAAATTGAGTACCAGTCTGTCTCGCTGAGGTAAAAGGGGGTGTGTGCTCACCTGTGACAGGTGGCAGCTAACACTGTGTGGTCCCATATGGCAGGTGACGCTCCGTTGCTCTGTGACGGGTGTCCTATTTAGAGCAGTTCACCACGTTTATCTTTTTACCTTTAAGAATGTCCTGTGGTATGTGGTTACAGGGTGGGTGGCGGTGATTCGGTGCTGACGTCGACGCGGGTGGGCGGTCATGAGAGAAAGGTGCGCCGGGAGATCGCCAACAGCAACGAGCGAAAGCGCATGCAGAGCATCAACGCTGGCTTCCAGTCCTTGCGACTGCTGCTGCCACGGACTGGCGCCGTCGACCGGCTCAGCAAGGTTAGTTTCATGAAGTCATACCTTTATTTGTGGTTGTATGTCTATAATCCGAAGTTACGATAGTTTGATGCTGTCCAATGCATTTTCACTAACACTGATTCTCATCCTAACCTTACTTTCAGTTGAGAGTGAGTGAGTAAGTGAGTGGGGTTTAACGTCCACCCGACACAGTATAGGTCATTTCGGGCATTCGGGGACGGCCTTTCCAGACAGAATGCACACAAACACATAGTAACGAAACAGAAAGTTTAACCTTTACAGAAACACAAAACGCGCTAAACCTAAATTGTAAGAACTGCATTATACGCGTGCAACCGTGCATAAGTAATTAACCATAATGGTAAAATAATCTTCACTGTTATCCTCCAGACAGTCATTAATTTCAGAATGCTGTCTATTGGAGGACAGGGGGCTCTTAGTTGAGAGGAAATGTGAAGATTGAGTGAACATCTCTGGAGGTGTATAGGAAAGAACCCTAAAACGTTCGGACAGTCGAGGCTTCAGATTATCGAGCTGCTGCCATATTTGCAGTGTGGCCACAAACCTGGAATACTCATTGGATTCTCTAAACCTTGGAAAGTGGGGAAATGTTGGGGATTTCTGTGCAAGCTTAAAGAAAGACTGTAATACCCCATTTACACGATCAAGCAATCATCAAACTAACATCCAGCAAAATGTATTCAAAATACACGTGCTCGACTTGTGCTCTAATTGCTTGATGTTTGCTCGACATTTGATCGATGTCTGCTCGATGTTTGCTTGACGATTGCTTGATCGTGTAAATGGGGTAACAAACAAAAACAATGTTGACACCAGATGCGGTTTCACCCACAGTTCATTAAGTGATGGATCCTGAAAGATAGCGACATGTCATGTAATGTGTAATGATATAAACTTATGTCAAGAATTAGTTTTTGAAAATCAATGTCGGCAGTCCTTGCAAGTCCTTGAATTTTATTTTATGTCTGCAGTGAGATTGTGGGAACCCTGTGCACGTGACTACTTGTCGCAGTGACTAGTTCTTTTTTTGTGACTTCTGTCTAATCTATGGCCCACAGTTTTCTACGGTCAGCGGAATTTCGAGCCGAGCCGCGAAGTTTGCCTTTTCCGCCGAATTTTGCAAAAATTTGAGAAATGAACAGCGTTTGGTATGATCATTGGCTTGATGACGTAAATAAATATTACTAATTACGCACTAATTATATCACAGAAAAAAATCCAACTAAACTGCGTAAAACTGTGTCAGGGTAATAGCTATCGCAATACGACACAGTGCGACTTGACATATTGCATTTTTCAAAAGAAAGAAAAAAGCGATTGGTATTTTTCCTGCATGTTGCTAGCATAATTCAGCACAACGCCAGCCTTCCAGTAACTGAAGTTTCTGAACCAGATAAGCTCGGTTTACTCACAAACGGAAGCCGCGGAATTTGGCAAAATTATCCGCGGAAAACGGTGGGCTCTACTTCTGTCCGAATGGTGGTCATAATTTGCGTGATATGCACTAGGCAGGCTGCATTTCTGTTCTGTTGCCATGCGAATAATAACGTAATCACGCTGGCTCATAATTATCGTTCCTGACGCTCGTGGATTTGATTCCGGACCGGCGGCGTGCCATATTGCAGCGTCGGTGGCGGCGGATTTTCGTCAGTACAGTAACGCAATTTCTGCTGACGTCTGCTGGTCTGGACTGACAAGTCGGTCTGGATTCAGCCGCTGCGAAGGGAAGAGTGAGAGGAGAGGAGATGACGTGAGGGGGAAGAGTAGGAGGGGAATCTCGGCCTAGTCAGCTGATGCGCCGACGCGGCATACTATTGGCCCGTGCGTGCGCCATGTTGTAGCGGGCCGGGCCCTGGCCAGACACCGCGTGGCAAATGCGCACATGCTCGACTGACTTGGGGGTGGCCGCGTAGTGATACAGTCGGCGGCCGGTCGGTCAGAACTACTTTTATCGACGCCGGTGGTCTGGCAGGTTGTTGCGTGCTGTCTGGTAGGCCTAGTGTACGATAGGCTATTCGCAGGCGTTCGGTTGGTCCCGTTTGTTCTGTTGTTGATTCCCAGATCTTGTCTCGTTCAAGGACGGCCCATATTACAATGCCTGTTTAACATGATGGCGTGCGCCGTTTTAGTTGTCAAAGTCGCGAATCGCCGGCAATTTTCTATTTCTGAAACAGTCAGACCACTCGCTTGGCGAGTGATTGTCATGGAATTTGACCAGTGACGGTTAATACAAAAACGACGGCTATTTAAAATAAGTGTAGCGTATGCAAAAGTCGAAAAACTGCACACGCATGGTAATGAATTATATGCCTAAATGACAGCAGATTTGTATTTAGGTTTACTGCTTGTCATGACAGCAATTTGATGAGTGTAAAAAGGCTGTATTCTAAAAGCTAAAAACCTTCGAGAAAAAAAATTGCGGGAAACATTCCTCGAAAAAGTAATAGCCAGTAAAAAAGTTTTCAGCTCGTCATAGGATAAGGTCAACGTCCAGGGTTCAGCGGCGTATATAAGAGGGTCTCGGGCCCCCAATTGCTGGATGCAATTTTGTGTTGATGTCCAAATGCTCTAAAACTCACTTGCGAGCACCTTAATTTTCAGCAAATCTTTCCAGGGATGATACCCTCGGACCCGCATAATATCGGCATTGGTCCGACATATTTTTCCAGTCTTCTTTTTGGGCACATTTATTGGATTGTTAGTCTTTGCCTGGTCTCTGCTGTGTGCATACTGTATAAAGTACTATAACATCGCTTGTTATGATTGTGATTGTGATTCAGGCGGCTATACTACAACAGGCTGCGGAATACATCAGTTTCCTGATAGCCGAGCGACAGCACCTGCTCGAGCTGAACCGACAGTACATCGCCGCCACGTCCCGGCTGCCCCCGTCACTGCCGTCCGCACCGACCGGCGCCGCCGCGGTAAAGCGACCTCGCAAAGGCAGCGACGGCGAGCTGTCTTCTGAGGACGATGGTGGAAATCCCATGGCATTGCTGGGTCCTGGTAGTGTGCATCATCCGCTGAGCTATAACTCGCTATCCTCAGAGTCGCGCTACAAGAGACGATCTTCACCCACCGGGAAGAACTTTGACGCGCGCAGCCTGCCCATCAAGAAACGAAAGGACGAGGTCAGTTACACACAGCTGGCAGTAGCTCAAACTCTCAACTCTTTCCTCGTTATGTGCAGCAAGGTTCCCATGCCTCCTGAAAAGTCCCGGGGCCACATTTTCAAAACTTCTTAGGAAGATCTTTGGAAGAGTTCTTTTCCCAAGAAAGGGTACGGTAGTACCGGTAACTTACAGATTGGATAAGCTTTCAGTTCCGCCAATGACTTTAGTTGTCTGTTCTGGTAATGTGATTGCAATAGTAAGTGAGAATACTTTTTTAGTAGACATTTCATTTTGTTACTTTTTGGCCCCCTTCAGTGTTTCGGCACTGCTGTTGGTTACTTGACAGGGAAGGCATTTGGTTCGTGCATAATAAGTTCACAGGTCTTCAAATGTAGCATTGGAGACTTGGCCAAAGCTGGAATAACTTTTAGGAGTTGAATGGTTAAATGGTATATATGTAGCTCTTCATGGGAAGCCAATCTTAGAACTGCAGAGCGTCACCTGTCATCTGGGATCACACAGTGCTACCTGCCACTTAACACAGGTGAACGTAAGTAAGTAAGTAACTATGTGCATATTTAAAGTGCACAGTGTCAGCCAGTGGCCGAAACTGAGGCACTTGGTACCCTATCATAACCCCAACCATGCAGGCCATTACTTGATTTACTTACCTACCTTGATTTACTTACTTACTTACCTCGAAGGGATGGAAGGCTGAGTTAACATTGGTGTCAACTGGTTATATTATATACCAAGATAATTTATCTATCAGCAGACAGTCACCTATCCAAGTACTGACTGTTGGACAGTAATCACTTGACAGCAACCCGACCGGGAGTTGAATCGTTGACCTCGCGATCACAAGTACAACGTCCTAATGAGTAGTTGGTTAGTTAGTTAACCCGAACAATGCACATGAACTGTGAATGTAGTCATAAGTAAATTCATTTGGGCGTTCTTTTTAATCTACTGGGTGCAGCAAAGCTGGGCTCACAGCGGTGTTACTTGACGACATTTGTTTCATTTATTGCTACTTTAATTCATTATTGGGCTATTGCTAGCCATTGAGACAGCTTGACAGCTCCATTAATGCTGCTTTTGCTTTCTTGATGTCGAGTTATTTGTGTGAGTATAATGTTATACAGTGTCACTGGACCCTCTTAGTTCATTCTCTTGTGTTTGTTGTTATAAGCTACCTAAAAAACATCAGAGATGCTGGTTAAGCATTGTATATAGTCCATTAGTCCTACTAGTGTGCCATAATTACAGTCTGGAACTGCGTAGTGTGTTGTCACTGCCATTGCATAACACAGCTCAGAACCATTGGTTTATTGTTCGATCAAGTACTAGAGTCTTTTAACATTTAAATGTTACGAAATGCGGATAATTGAGCACTGTTTCTTTGTGTCGCTTCCATTGAGTCGTTCGGTAGTTGGGCCCACAGTAAGTCGGCGTCCACGGATGGTGAATTTCATTTGTGTTTTCATTCGCGGTTTTACTTACAAGTATGCAATAGGGTCTCCGTCTTCCAAAACCCGGTTTGGGCAAAAAGGTTTCAGGCTTGGAATCCTTAGCCCAGAGTAAGTCGGAGGATAACGTCGGTGAGCTGTGGTTGGTTTCAGATGGCAGTTAGCTCGTCAGACGACCCGGTGTGTCGAGTGCGCCCTCACTCATCCATGTCCCGGCGCAACCTGGCGGTGATCGTCGAAGCAATCCAACATCTCGAGGGTGACCAGTTCTACTGCGGGGGCAGCCGGACCGAGGAATCGTCCGAGGACTCGCAGAGTGGTGACAGCGACGGCGACGACCCGTCGGTCATCTGTGACAACACCATCGACCAATACGCCTGCCTGCCTGACACACCCGAGGACCTGTCCATCTTCCATCATAGCCGCTGTCTATTTCTGCCCATGTCGGCCGACAAAAACTGCTGAACTGACCGCATCAGCCATTTGTGTGGCTGGTTAATTGAACTAATAGGACCGTGAGTACAGTGGTGTACATAGTGTACATTGATTGGTAAACTGTAATATTGTTCTCTGAATTTATAACATGCAGCTAATTCACCCATATGTCAACTAGGTATATAACTGCCATGAAGCCTAGTGCCTACTTTCACCAATAGGGTTCTTACACGGTTGGTAGTATATCTCTCTCTGAGGCAAAAATGTAGTGACATCTGTCTGTCGTAGCTTCATGATTTGACCATTTTTCAAAATTCTTTTACTGGCACTAATGATCGATTGGCATATTCATCGGATAATGTGAAATAAAGTCATCAACTAATCAAGGTCTTGCCACACTTAAAACACATCGAATCTAGTAACATTTCTACAAAAAGTTTGGTGTCCCGCTTTTGACTCTCAGTGTACGTGTAGGCCTAAGTACGTTAACTATAGTTTTAGTGCATGGTTATTTATATAATAATGCTGAAGGCATCTAAACTTATACAGATTCAGTTAGGTCAAGTTTCTTTAATTTGCATGATATAGTAAGAGTCTGTATTTTTGTGCAGTTTGTATGCATCTGTACACATAATAATACACATAGGCAGATTAGCCTTAGGATGTCATGCCTCACTGTATTGTGTACTGATATCCGAACTGTTAACTAACAGGGTTGAGTCACCTCCTGGGCAGATACCTAAAAACCCATGGGTTTATTTGGGTAAAATCACCCCAAGTTTTACCCAGTTTGTTTTTTGTTCTGTTAATAACGAATTTTATTATGATTACGTTTTTGAAACATTTACACTTACCACTTTGCAAATATTGGTATAATTTATGCTGTGGGGAGTGAAAAGACAGTCCACAATCCGTCAATGAAAACCCGTAGAAATCTCACAACCTACCAAGTTGAGTTTTTTTACAAATACTGGTTTAACCTGAAAACTCGAAAAGAATCTACTAGGTTGTGCTTTTTAAAAAAAGAACAGGTCTTTTGCAACCCTGTTACTTAGGCAAGATTTGTAATCGGCTTTGTTATGTTTTCTACAGGAAAATATTTATTAGGCTAAGAAGTTGTGACATGAAATTTGTGACTGAGAGAGCTTTGAATAGGTTCATTGCGCATTCTGTCTTATATGTTTTTGAATGACTCAACTCATAAGCACCATATGTGCACCAGTCTGAGTATCTACTCTGGCGACTGACCTTTTACTATTTTCTCTTGATCAGACTACATGTATTTTTCTGTTAAAATTTCTGACTTGGCTTGGACCATTTTGCTGCATTTCTGCTGTTGTTATTGTCCAAATTCAGAGTTTGAGACTTGACTAATATCGTATGGTACCAGTCAAATTAGGATTGATCTATTTAAACTGAAATGTGCCTATTGGGAAAACTCGGTTACCGTATTTTTATTATATTTGAGCAGCCTGTTGTTGATTTTTCATTACACCTCGTTTCCATCAGTTTCATGGCATCTGCTAGTTTTGGTGCATTTGCTGCATATTTTTTGTATTGGAATTTATGCCTATATATTGACGTTAATAATTATTATACTAGTAATTCCTTACACAGAGTTCTAGTAAGCAATGCCATAGCATGTAAACTTTGCCTTCTTTAACTGCGTTAATTCTGAAATTTTTTACTTTGTGCACTGCATTCTAAAAAAGGAAGCCACTTTTATTTTTTGAATAGCCAAGCTACGACGTCTGCCTTTCAGAAGGTAGGATAGTGACAGTATTAGGATGAGGTAGGCAAAACTTTAGTCATTTACGTCAAGTTTTCTTCTTGATGTTGCATGCCAGACATTATTAAAATCTTTTTCTTTGCGGAGCAGAGCTATTCAAAAAATAAAATTGATGTTCTTTTCCTGAAACACAGTGTACTTGTAAATTGGTCACGTGCCAGGGTCGAAGTAACTCAACTTGTCAGTACCAATCAGTCGATGAAGAAAAGTTTAATCGCAGCACTGTGGACCATTGCTAAGTTTCCGTGTGTATGCCGTTTTAGTTTTGCATGTTGTGCTTCGTTAACTGACTGTTGCTTTGACGTTTGTTGCATGAGTCATTGCAAAACAAAATTCACTCTGATGTGTTCTTGTATTCGTGGCCTCTTTGCATGCCATCGTACTTATAACGAGATAATGTTCATACGAACATGGAGTCTGTCCAATGCTTTTAGACAGTTAACAGTATATGTCCGTATGTAAATATAATCAGTGAGCTGTTTAGACTGGTAGAAAAAAATCGAACAGTTTAATTTCAAATTGTACAGCAGCAATGATCCTTTCATCTTCTGTATTATTTTAACTAAACAATAAACATTGTCATTCACCGTTCGATTTGTCACCAGTGCTTTACTATAAGAGGTTCATCACCATGCATCTATCTTGCACTGTTATGGAGATATAGCGCCTCAAAGATGATGGGGTCACGAGTTTGACTTTTTGGGGTCACGTGACGTCATCTGTCACGTGACCATCCGACTCCCGCGGGTCAACTTACTATGGGTGGTCCATGGTGACCATGCGTCTATCTGGCACCGTTACGGAGATATGGCGCCTCAAATGTTGGACGCATGGATGTTGACACGGGAAGAAAGAAGGAAGAGGGGAAAGGAAAGGTATAGGGGAAGGAAAAGGGAAGGTGGAAGAAAGATAGCTTAAGAACAGTTAGATGCACGCACGGACACTCAGATGATTTTATAAGCTTACTCTGTCCAATGCTATGCGTAGCATTGGACATACAATAAAGATTGATAATTTGAGCACATCGGTAGTTGGGTTTTTTTACCGCAAATTTGCATTGTGACATTGATTATAATGCTGCACTAATTGACAAAACAGTTTGTTGAGTGATTTCAGTTTCACAATTATCAAATTTGCAGGTCTTTTTGACGTACGTGATGGTTAACAGTTGTGGAAAAAATATTTTTTAAGTTTTCAGTTAAACGTTTTTAGCATTTAAAAAAAATTGGCAACAATTCCAATAATCATTTTAATAAGAACTGAACTTTTGCTGATTACGTTATGCCAGCTTTTGTATTTTGATTTAGTAAACAGTAGCTCAGCCTATGTACAGGATGGGGCAAAAAAGTAGCCCCTTAGAGTTCTTTTGCTGTTTTCTCAGCAACCCTTTAGAATTTTAATCTCGAATTTTACAGGATTATTTGTTGAAACGTTCTACATCTAACTGCCAAGTGGAATGTAATTCTGTTGAAAACGACGACGTTATACACTTTGACCGCCTACCGATTTTTCCGCATTAGGCCTAATATGTTCAGTGGCGTATTTAGGGGGGCCACGGTGCGATGCCCCCCTTGGCCCAACCATGAAAATTTTTTACAGGCGACTTTATATGAAAAGGTGCGTTTTTTGCCATTTTCCAGCAAGAATTGCAAAATTCAACAATGTTTGATGGTCTTTAGCGTTTCCAAATTTCAGAAAAATGGGCGAATTTGCGGTTTCCATTGAACATTCAGAAACAAAAAGTGTTTC
>Ga0209367_1011779_pt1 | contig 11550 bp, 4 predicted proteins | sample WorMetLIZISLAND2_FD_187412 | JGI IMG/M metagenome (GOLD analysis project Ga0209367, IMG submission 187412) | Marine gutless worms symbiont microbial communities from Max Planck institute for Marine Microbiology, Germany - Olavius geniculatus... ... | reverse complement strand
CTGCTGTCGTTCATTCTGCAGATATGGCCGAAGAGGCGCAACTTTCTCTGTATCACTTTCTGCAGTAGGGTTTCTGCCAATTGAATCTTTCTGTACAATTCTTCATTAGTGACCTTTTGTGTCCATTCTATCCTCAGAATTTTCCGGTAGCATTTTTTTCAAAGGACAGGATTTGGCTTTCGCAGCATTTTGTAACTGTCCATGTTTCACAACCGTACAGCATTGTACTGAACACACATGTATTCAGGATGCTGAGCTTTGTTTTTAGAGTGATCGCCTTAGGCCCCTACTTTTGCAAATCTTGTCCAAGGCTTTCAGGTTTGCCATTGCCTGTGCAATAAACGTCGCTAAGTTATAAAATGTCCATGTTGAATCAATGTGTTAAGTCAAATTTGGCAGAATTTTGGCGGTGACGAATATTTATGCAAATTAGGCAAAAAATATTTAAATGCTTCAATATGCAAATTTGTTGTTTAGTTTTACAGCACTCTAAAACTTTTGACGTATAACACGTCTTTCTAGCACTAACGATTGCTGAGTTATTAGCGCTCAAACAGGTCCGGTTTTTGGCCCACTTTGTATTTAAACAACTGCAAAAAATTTATTTAATGTTGTATAAGCGATGATGTTGAACAACAAAAATCCAAAGTATAAGCACAAACATTATGTATTAGTTTAGACATTTTATCTGGCTACTGAGGACAAACAGTCCATACATAACAGAATTACCGGAACATGACATTTTATGGACAAATGATGATTTACGATGACTTAGTTCAGAGTCCAATGCACACAAACCAGTATTAACTTGAATAAGCTCAATAGCCTCATCTGTGCTAACCTTAAATACCTTCCAATAAACACATCACCATGCTTAACATAACTGAAATCTCACTACGGGTCATGTTAAAACACTCACATGCATACAGCAAGAGTGGCTTGCAATATGACTGAATCAAATGCATAATCACTACATCATTACTGAATCGTTTAACACGATACAGGATGCCATTCAAGGCTCTAAAAACAGCTTAATATTCATGGAGACTCAGTCTAAGGTGAACACCCAGATATTTCGAGTTTAAACACAAACTGTAGCTCACAACCATCAATAGCAAGCTTGGCACAGTCTACCGCAGTGTTTTTCAGCCTTTTTGCTGCCGCGGAACCCCACACAAGCGTGAAGGTCACTCACGGAACCCCATGGATGAGTCTAGCGACGTAGGCGAGGATGAAGCTATAGGGTGTCTACGGACTCATTTGCCTAGCAGGGCACTGACGGCAGATGTCAGAAGAACTTTGCTGACTGTGTAATGGTAAAGTTTGAATTATTAAATTGTGATTTTTGCTGTTTTATATCTACAACCACGATGTCATCCTTACACTGTAACCTTTATAAACTGAACAGTTTTTTTACATAAATAATAGGTGTATGTGCAATGTGTGTTACGAGTATTTACACTGTAGGCTTAGTTGGAGAATAAAATGATAATGCTGATGAATGGTCAGGTCAAGTGTGGTCAAAGTTATTGCAACGTTGAACGCTTAATGTTATTAAAGATAGCATTTTCAGACAGTAGGCTACGGCATTTGTGCTATGAACGTTGCAAGTAAGAAATTAGACAAAACATTCAAATAATTTTGAAAAAAATGTCAATCGTCACTGTTCCGCTTGTGTTTTGTAGTTGAAGTGACTTTTGCTGATTTCGCACAATATGTTGTCGACGAATGGAGTGCCGGAAAACAACTCAACAGGCATTGGCGTCCGCAGTACCTGATCTGCAATCCATGCCACATCAAATACGACTTCGTCGGACGCTTCGAACATCTCAGAGAAGATTGGAAGAGTGTGATGAACAGGATAACTACATCCAGCGAAGCATGGCGGCCAAACGTTAGTTTTCCGTTTCACAATCGCAACGCTTTTAACGACAGCACAACGGACATGACACACGAACGGCGGAAGTTCTATGCCCAAGTATCGCGCGATGTACTGCGAAAACTAATCCGCATATATAAGCCGGATTACGAGCTGTTTGGATATGACTATCGTTGGGCTTGCAACGACTGCTAGGTGAGACGGCTATCTGTCTTGACGCGCTTGGAGTTCAAGACTGTACTCTGTTAACGACGACGAGCTAAAATTGACCCACCCCTAGCAGATCTGCAACCCCGAATGACAAAAAAATCACATGATTACGTCCCGGTGGCGCTCTGCCATCACAAATTTCGTGTATGAAGGTTGTCGGACTTCCGATCGATAGCTCGTGGATTTGATTCATAGTCTGGTTGCTGTCATGTGGTTACTACTTTGATGGGTGATTATCTGCGGACATGTAATCCATCTCGATCAACTATCCAGGCAAACTCAGCCTTCGATCTTTCCGGAGTATGTAAATCGAGAAGGCTTGGCTGTCACAGGCTGAACGGTAGTTCAAGCCATGTGTTAACGGCGACTTTTCTTTCCTGTGGGAAAGCCAAAAATTCGACCCCACACAGAATCAAAACCCCTGATCGGATTGAGATAAAATTTGGCACCGTTGATTACGTCTGATAGATAACCCCTTACGCAAAATTTCATGTAAATCTGCCCAAGGGAGCTTCTCGGCAAATAGGTGAAATATACCGGTACGCAAAAATTTTTCTAGCTGTACACATACCTTTTTTCAGAAACTCATCTACAGGTCAGACCCTTCGGCGATTTTTGCGTGCGATGGCTCAAACGACGCGGTCTCGCACAAGGATGTGCCTTTTGGGGGTTAAAAAATCTAAAATTAATGCTTAACATATTTATTTAAAAAGATCCCAAAAAATTACAATGGGGCCTATGGGAAAAATTAAACAATTATTAAAACGGTCAAAATTTTGGCTGTGTATAAGACAGAGTCATAATTTTTGGTTCTAGGGTATGATTTTCGGGGATGGACCATTGAATGCTTCCAATCGCATTTTTCCCCGACCGATCCCAGTTGCCATGGCAACGAAATTTGGAACAAAATTGGCTATAACTCGGCCTGTGTAAGAGATATCTGCGAGATTTTTGTGTCTATATGGGGGGTTTCGGGGATGGACCAGCGAATGCTGCCAATCGAATTTTACCCCGACCGACCCTCGTTGCAATGGGAACGAAATTTCGGACAAAATGAGCTATAACTCGACAAATGTACGATATATCTTCGAGATTCTTGCATCTAACAAGGGGTTTTGAGGGTGGAGCAAATAAATAATTTCAGTAAGTCGACTATGCATGGTTGACTTTCGTTGTCTTGGCAAAGAAATTTGTAGAATTTTTGCCAAAAATTGGCTAGAAGTGGATTAACTAGGCCTACAAGATGAGCTCAGGCTTTAGTTTGACTCGACTTTATAGACGTTTGTGGTCGGACATGTTACGCAACGGTCCAATAACTACAATAATACATTAGTTAAATTAGCATTATTGAAGTGTTTTCCGGGCTTAGCGTGATGCGGGCAATATCACCTTTTGTAATTTTTGCTGTTTTCGATGTGCAAGTCCTCAAATGTTGCCGTTAACAAGTGTATAAACTGATGTTTTGTACATTTATCTGGGTTAAAGGCAAGTGTGTTGTTCACCTGACATGTCGGGTTTCAAGTTGTCCTGTGACATTCTGTGGGGGCAAACAACACTACGCAACTCCGAGTGGCCCATTATGACATTGGCTTGCTTTTGTATGCCTTTGGGCGTCGGTGAAGTCTCGTCCGTATAAAACTATCTAGTAAGCGCATGTGTATAGACCAGGAAGCAAAATTTATTCTCACTCGCTCATTCTAGCTAGGTAGTCACAGTAGCTTGGCTTCCCATGGACACGCATGAACGCCGATCGCATGTCTCAACCATGTGACCGTTAAGATTCTTCAGAACAGTATTCAAACCCTCTGCGCACTGCGATGGGCAACAGTTAAGTAATCAGACATTGAAACGTAGTCATTGTCAACAACTATTTTAGTCGTCGAAATAGTCGCCAACATGCATCACATTCTATGCGGTTTAGTCCTGCCAGTGCTTCTAGTCTGCGGTAAGTTTTTGAAAATATTATCGCCGCGCATTTTGTAAGGGTGACCAGCCATTTCAAGGGGAGACTCCAAAATTTGACCCCCAGTATATCCCAAACCCCTTAATTTTTTCACATCAAAATTTGCACAGATAATTACGTCTGGCATATCTTCCGATGTGCAAAATTTGGTGAAAATTCGTTTGCAGGGGGCTTCCCCACAAATATGTGAAATATAACGCTTGCGTGACTTTTTGTGCCTTTCTTTCCTTTCCTTTTCTTTCCTTTCCTTCTCTTTTTTCTTGCCGTCCTCTACACGAAAATCGACCGAGCCGATTTTAACGCACGATGTCTCGCTTATATGACGCAGTTTGGCGCAAGAAAGTGCCTTTTGGGGGTTACAAAATTTAAATTCAGCATTTTAACTTATTTTTCACAAAAATCTGAAAAATTCAAACATCACCATTACACGATGTCAGAAAAACTTTGCTGACTGTGTGATGGTAAAGTTGGAATTATAAAATTGTGATTTGTGCTGTTTTATATCTACAACCACGATGTCACCCTTACACTGTATATAAACTGAGCGGTTTTTAGGCCTACATAAATTAATATTAGGGGCCTATGCGTGGCCCTCCTATAATTCGCAATACGGGTTCCATTCGTTCATATGTCTGTTTGTTCAAATTCGCAAACTAAACGGCACAGAAAAACCAAATTTGATGTAAATGTTTCATGGTCATGCAAGCCGATGTCGGATGCGTCAATAAGTTTTTAGCTAAAAAGGTCACAAGACAGGGTTGTGCAGCGCAAAGTGTAGCGTATAAACGTACTAACCATGCAACAGACAGGGCTGCTGCCCCATACCTGCAGCTCAGATTACTTCAATTTTTTTTATATGTTTGTGACACAAAATAATAGATCTTCTTTTATAAAAGTAAACGAGCCAGGCAACGAAAATTGGCTTAAACTTATACGACGGCCGCGCATAAGTTGAATTAACTTGATACGCCGCAGACGTTTTATACTTAGCATTCGAAGAAACGAAGGTGCATCAAAATACGCATTTTGCAACCCGCACGTCTTAGCCATCGCAATTCTGTCCGTCTGTCCGTCCGTCTGTCACACGAGTGGATCAGGTAAAAACGGTCCAAGCTAGGATCACCAAATCTTCACCATCAGCTGCCTGGAAAACTTTAGTTTTAAGAACCGTAAAGCTTTTTCATAAATTCGAAGGGGGTCACCCCGAACGAGGGCGCTAAATGAGATGGGGGTGGGCAAAATTTGCGATTTTTGGCCAATAAGTCGCTGTATCTCAGTAACAGTACGAGATAGAGCCTAGGTTACTATTAATCACTAATAGAAAGTCGTATACTGGCTCTTGATTGGCGCCGAATTCAATGACCTTAAATGACCTTGAACGCTAAAATAGGGGGTTTATGGATTTTTTGGCGATTTCAGGCTGCGAGACACATTGCAAGAGCGAACTGCACCGAAACCAGTTGAGATAGACATGGACAAGCTGCTTATGAAATTTTCAGCATTGAACGTAGATTTCAACGGTCCAAGTCTCGATTTTTCTAGGTTTAAGGAAACCTGCGCACGAGGGCATCAAAAAGCGGTACCCCCGTAAAAGTCGCGACGAAATGGCTAGAGATAGACTGACAGTTTGTAAACAGAAACTGCTATAGGCTTTTGCGCGTCCCGTGAGCATTAGCTCAAATTTCTTGTTGTTGTTGGCTCGTCCAGCGTGTAAACGGTTGCAGATAGACATAGGCTTGCTGTTCGCCGTAACAAGAAGTGTTGATGATCTTTCAAGGGGTATAAACTATTGGCGACGGAAGCATTTATTTATTTTATTTGATTTGATTTAATGACAAAGGGCCGCAGCCACTAACATGCCACAATAAAATAACAGTATACATCAATGAATGTCACTGATAACACAATACAACAATGAAACTACTAGAAAAAATAAACTTTGCAATAACTAGCCAAGAACGTGGAAGTAATAGATCGTTTAAAGCTATTTAAATTAGAAAAGTCAGTATTGTCAGCTAGCAAGTTATTCCATATTCTTCCTGTACGTTAAGTGAAAAAGTTATGTCTGGTGTTGGATCTGCAGCCTGGTAGGAATAATTTATGTCCACGATGTCCATAGTCAGTACGTAGTTTAAAAAATTCATTTAGGTTGAGATCAGTCAATCCAAATACTAGTTTGCAAGCAAATATCAAGTTCAATCGAAGTCGGCGAAGTTCCAAACTTTCTAACTGGAGCTTATTTAACCGCTGACAATAAGTAAGATGCTGTAGACCTTCGAGGCGCTTTGTGAAGCGCCGCTGAACTTTTTCTAAACTTTCGATATCTTTCTTTAATGACGGATTCCAAGCGACGGAACAATACTCTAAACGTGGGTGAACATATGTTATGAAAGCTTTTAATAAGCTATTAACGTCTCTTGAAAGAAAACATTTTGATATCAAATTTGCCACTCTGTGGCCTTTGACTGATAGCTTGGCAATGTGCTAGGAAAGACTGAGACTGTGCTTCAGTGTGATACCTAAATCCACAACTTCTCGTACAACAGGTAAAAGGCTGTTATGAATAGAGTATTCAACATCGGACGACTGATTCAAGTTCAAAATACAACACAAAAGTGGGCAGGCCAGATTTGACAAACGAGCGCCAAAGGTGCAAGACAAGGCGCCGCAGGCGCCGAGGGGTGGTGTCTAGGGAGGGGTGAAAACTGATATACGTAGTTTTTGCACATAGGCGGATTTAGGGGCATAGGGGCCATGTCCCCAAGATGCCAAAGTCGCCTTTTTGTCTAGCATATGCAGTGCATTTCTGCAGTAAAACTAATAAAATTTATACTCAATGTATGCATTTTAGGGAGTTTTGATGTCCCAAAACCGTTGGCTTCCGGGGATGCGCCCCGGCGACAGGCTTCTCCCCAAGAATTCCACTTTTGTTTTCGGCTTTCGGCCACAATTTTTGACCCTTGGGGGCTAGTTCGCCTTTTGTGACTGATTTCTGGCTATGCCTACGTAAGAGTAAGTAACAATAAACAATAAATAACGTCAGAGGAGTTTAAACCATATAAACCTGGCCCGTCAGCTTGGAACAGTCTCCCGACGTACCTGAATGATCACACACTCAATCTGGACTCTTTTAAACGTTTCCTTAAATCATTTTTTGTTTCAGATGTACTGATAACGCATTCAGCGCACTAGAGATTTCTTCGAAATGATAGTGCGCTATATAAATGTTTACTTATTAAACCTAATTGAAGCAAACGCTACAAGAGAAGTCAGGAAATTTTTTTTAAAGTAGCGGGGAGTTAAATATTATTATTATTTTGCATTTTCATAATATTTACGATATCTTGCAACCAGAAGGGTTCTGTGACGTTTAGAATGCACCAAATTCGTTTTTCGCCGGGGCTCCGCCCCGCACCCGACTGCAGGGGGGAGCTCACGACGCTTTCCCAGAGTCCCTAGTCGGCTGGGGAGAAGGATACTTTCTCCCCATTCCCCTCCCCATCGACGCCTGCGGCGCCTCACCTTAAGTTTGGGGGGATTGCTCCAAGTACTTAAAAGTATAGACGCCCTTGAATAACGCTTTTTATTGCATGCAAGTCAATCTCTATGGCAGTCTTTGTATTACTGCTGTATTTCTGTACTGTTATGGTCATAGAAAAAAAACGAAATTTAGCACAAAGTCCACGAAAATACGCCATTTTGACCTTAAGGTCTAAAACCTCTCCCCACGCCCGACCCCGCCTTCGGCGCTCGATCTTGCCCCTAACTTCAACTCCTGGATCCGCCTATGTTTTTGGAGTGCTACAGCGACGCTGTACGACGTCTTTGGCATCGTTGTCGTTTGTCTGTTTGTCCTTTGTTGTCTGTTGATTGTGTTAGGCTAGCCGTTAGGACTTGTGGAAAAGAACTTTTTACAGAAATAATCAGCCATGTGTCTTAAACTTAACGTACTGAGCGAGCGAGCTTAGTGCAACACATAGTGCAATACAGGAACACATTTACTGCTAAACAGCTGCATTGTAACTTCTACTGAGGCTACTCGTCCAACTTTGCCATAAAAACTTTTGCAGCACGGTAAAACGAACGATTAGGCTTATCGAAAAAAAATTATAATTGACAGAATCGTACAATATAGACAATATGGACACCAAGGTACAGTGCCAAACTTTATCAGAGCACTGGACGTCTTTGGTCAAGATACTATTACAAATACCATGTAACAACATCATAATACTGATACTTGACATATGAATAAAATAATTGTGTCATGATACTGGTACATATTTCAAATTAAGCTTTTGATACTTGATACCATGTTGATAATTTTTGTGGACTGAAGATGAGGTGCAAGTAACGGCGGCACCAATGTCACTCGGTAGTCTCGGCGTATTTGCATTACGCGTAGTTACGAGAATTAGCGTTAATATTATGAATGGGATTTAGGGTTTAGGTTTTAAGGTTAGAATTAAGGTTAGGGTTAGGGTTTAGGATTAGGGTTAGGGTCAAGATTAGAGTTAGAGTTGACAATAATGCACAACAAAACTAAGCGTAGGCCTACAATATTGGTGATAAATTCGACGCTGCTGCAGACATGTACGAAACTTGTCAACTGACGATCCGTGATTCTGTACTTGCTAGAGTTGAGGTCGTCAGTTGCCTGAACGCTTAAAATGTTCGATGGCACTGATTTTTATGCCGACGAAGAGACAGCGCGCTACAGATTTCTGAGAAAATCGGTTCGAAATGGTGGAGAATGTTGGCTGCTTGAACTCGACGTAATCATATAAGGCAGGCAGGCAAATCGTCGTCCGCGCGTGATAGACTAAAGGCGACAAATAGAATCAAGTTGAACGTTGTTCAATGTGTCGCTTCCGTATGCGGCACGAGTGCATGAAATACACGTTTAACTACTCGCCCAGCGCTCGATGAATAAATTAAACTGATCGCTCTGGGCTATACCCATAAGTTACGTTACAGCCAGCCTAGCAGCCGTTTCAGTTCGTTAAGTTACTTTACGGTTGACATACAACAGCTCACACAGACCGTGCAAAAAGCACGAAAACAATCCATAGACTGACTGTCGTGTAATAGGCGTCGATCTGCAATGCCGATACCAAACCGATATCGCGTTATTTTCAAATATCGATATCGATATCACAATATACAAAAAAATCGAATGTAGTCAAAAATACCGAAAATACCAATTACGACATCAGTTAGCTTATTTTCACGATGACTGTCATTTTTCTGTTGTGGCCACTGCTTTGCAAATACTTCCGGCAAAAAGTGGTAGAGCTATTTATTGTCTGTCCATAATGTTAGCCTCTCGAAAAAAAAATCTTGTTGGGAAAAGATCTTTAGACAATATAAAATTTGTGGTTTAAATCCTTCATTTTGAAGAAATATAGATGCAAAATTAACTTTTTGAATATCTATAGTTTTTTGTCAAAAATGTGCAGCTGTCTGTCAAGAATTGCATCTATCTGCCTCCCCTTTTACATTTTAGCCCATTCGCAGCTGCAGTCCGCGAGACGACACCCAATTTCAAATTTTATTTAAATCTGTCCACTGGCGCTTTTCGACAAATAGGCAAAATTCACTCACAAGCATTAAAAATTATACAACGTGTCTCAAAAAATACGTATCACTTTTATTTTTTAAATAATCTGTACAACATTGGCCGATTTTGATAATGTTGGCATACAATATCACAAACAAATTTGATGTGAATGACTTTAGTTTAGTCCATCTCACCTTCATACTGTCGCTACATTTTTTTGCGAAATTCAAAAATCGTAGTTTGGCCGTTTACAACAATGAATTACTGAGTAGCGCATGCGTCGGCTCAAAAAATCACTGCGACCATAAAATCATTAGAAATCTGCTACATACTAAACACTAATCGTAATCTTTTGTAGATTGTAGGCCCAACGTCGACGAACTGAAATGCTGCGTCAACAGAGAGTAAACGGCTGTGGCTCTCGCATTATTGAACGTGCTGTTGAACGCGTCAACGTCTACCTTTTTGTGTTCGTGCTGAAGGAAGACATTTTGAGCACATGCAGTAACAAAAATAATGTGATGTAACACGTAAGATGTTTTGAGAGACAATGACTGTTACTCGTGGTTGTTGCTATTCAGTTAATCATTTTTGAGCCAACGCATGCGCTACCTAGTGAAATTCATTGTTGTAAACCGTCAAACTACGACTTCTAAATTTCACAAGGTAGTGTAGCAACAGTATTAAAAGAAAACGGGTTAAACTGTAGTCGTTTACGTCAAGTTTTTTCGATGCTGCGCGCCTAAAATTATTAAAATCGGCCAATGTTTGAAAAAGTTATTCAAAAAGTATTTTTTGAGACACGGCGTATACACCGTGTGCGGAGAAAAGACATCCCGAACATTAACCTTCTTTACTTTTAAGAATTTTCGGTTAAAAAGCAGATGTATAAACTTTCTATATATGGGCCTTAAACTGCCCTTAATCGTCAGCCCCATAAATATTGTATAAGCTTAGTGACCATGCAATGTGGCGACGGAAATCCCAACTATGTGGTCATTTCTGACCCCTTGTCGACAAATCGCGTGTCACAGGGCATGCGCAGTGAACTTGTTGGCCTTTCATATGAACAAAACGCTACTTTAACGTTTTTCATCTCTATTATTTTTACATTGTTTGTGGCTCGGTAGTCTAACGGTAACGTGTCGGACTTGTAATCCTGAGGTAACTCAGAGGCGCAGGTTCGACTCCGCATCGGGACACTGCCGGGTAACGACCTTAAGCAAGTTGTTCACACACATGTCCCTCTGTCACCAAGCAGTATAATTTGGTACCGGCTTCACCGCTGGGATGTAAACAGGCGCACCGCGCGATACACTGGCCCCGTATCCGTAGTCTCGCAGTGCAAAAACTGGTATCTGGCTGAGAGCCTTAGGAAACGGAGATCAGCGCCGCCCTATGGGCCGTAAGGCTCGGGAAGGACTTTTTCCGTTTTTAACGTTACTTTTACATTTACTTTCTTTCGTATATATGTTCGCGTCTGGTTATTGGTGTCAAAACTCCACAGATGAAAAAACGATACTGGTATTTAGCTTAACGTGTCATTTGACGAAACTTTGCTGATGCATTAAATGCACGTCGATGTTGTAGAGATTAGGCCTACAAGCAGTACTACGTCGACGTTTACTACCGAGTCGCCGAGTACGGAAACTACTCCCACCGAAAGCACAGTCAGTACAGAAACAACGGTGTCAACGACCGCCACTACAGGTTCTCCATGTGTTATTTTTAGAGAGTAAACTTTGAAAAAGAACTCAGCTTAATCCTAGACTTTTCACTTGACGTGTCTGGTGAATTACTTTTATGTAATTGCTTGCTTGTGTGTGTCACAGAGCGTGTGGTGTTGTAGAAAGTACAAGTACTCCAACGAAGTTTACCACCGAGTCGCCGACTACAGCAACTACACCTACCGAAAGCACACTCAGTACAGTTACAACT
>Ga0209367_1011776_pt1 | contig 11552 bp, 7 predicted proteins | sample WorMetLIZISLAND2_FD_187412 | JGI IMG/M metagenome (GOLD analysis project Ga0209367, IMG submission 187412) | Marine gutless worms symbiont microbial communities from Max Planck institute for Marine Microbiology, Germany - Olavius geniculatus... ... | reverse complement strand
CGTCTGTCTGTTGGAACGAGCGTGACACACAGACACGTTCTTGTTGTTCACTGATGACTTGTCGATGATGTAGCCGTACTGCTGATTCTCATCCACACAACTACCACTGCTGCTGCTGCTGCTGCTGCTGGTGATGACGCGTGATGTAGAGCGAGTGAGATGATGTGACGTCAGACGTGCTGCTGCAGCTGTAAAGTCGAGTAGACTGATGTTGATTCGTTGTCCAGCAGGTGCCTCTAACATCCACGGTTGAGTCTCTGTACCACAGCCGATGACGTTAGACTGCCTATCAGACCAACTGTCCACGCCAGCAGCAGCAGCAGCAGCTATGTGTAGTGGACTTGACGTCACCGACACCACGCACGAACGATCCGGCTCCACAACTAAAATAATATTAGTAAGAATAACATTTGTTTTTACTATCACATAAAATTGCGGTGACGTATGCTAAATATACTAAATAAGTAATGTGGCATGCAAGTCTATCTGTGCTTATTTTTTTCAGTCCACTTTATAACGGCTTCAAACTACTACACTGTGTCTCAAAAAACCAACCAGAACATTTTCGATTGTAACGTTAAGCAGGATTAACACATTTTAATAATTTTTGGTACGCTATGAATATTCCTAAGACAACTTGCCATTGAATAAACGTTTAATTTTCTACTTCACCCAAAGTCTGCTTGGCGAAACCAGAACCAAGCGAAATATGCATTGAAATACGCAAAGTCGTGAAAAAAAACATTCCCGACATTACAATATCGATCATAAGTTAAAGAAACATTAACAGCTTTTAATAATTTTTAACACAAATATTTTTGACACCACTGGCTATCGAATGACTGTTTAAGTTCTTACCTCACCCTATGTCTGCTTTTGCACTACCTGAGGAAATCAGAACAGGCAAATTATGTGTTGAAATGAATGAAAAAACTTAAGTAAATTCCATCTATCTAGATCTGTGACCCCCAACAGCCGTTCGATTACAAGGTTTGACTTCATACAGTAGTGTGTCTACCAGATGACATTTAGAAATGTTTATGAATTCAAGAAGTGACTGGTGAAGTCTGGAGTAGTCTGGAGCAAAACGTTATTGATACTGCTGTCAATGAATGGGGAAAACGTCTCTATGCCTGTGTTCGCACAATGCGCCCTCATTTCAAACATTTTTATTATTAGCAGTTGAAAAACAAAATAATTGGATAAAATGTCAGCCAAAGTGTCAAAAAGTTAACAAATTATGTTTTTGTGCGTTATTTAGATTTAGCAATAATACGGCATTTTGTAAAAAGCAATATTTCATTGGTTCTGGTTTCTCCACGTAGTGCATAAACAGACTTTGGGTGAGGTGAGAAATTAAACGTTTACTTAATGGCAAGTTGTCTCAGAAATATTTGTATCAAAAAGAATAAAAATCTGTTAATCCTGCTTTAAGTTACAATTAAAATTGTTCTGGATGTTTTTTTGAGACACAGTCTAAAACCATATACGCCGAAAACGCAATTGCCTAAATATCTGCAAACAGAAATCAAGTGCGAAGTTGAGTAAAATTTAAGATACAGGCAATCTGTTGGCTTTAATAAACAAAGAAAAATATCACGTGCTGACGTGCTGTTATGTTAGATTCGTTAGTATTTAAACTAACCCTCCATACAAGTGTAGCTGACTTCGAGGAACATTTTAAGGAGGCGAAGACACGGTTCCGTTCGCTCTAGGTCGGCGTCAGGAATACGAACTTGACACCGTTTTCTGCCGGAACACTTGGCATCCAGTAAACCCTTGACGTCAGTGGAACATCCAAAGAAACGTTTATCCTCACTGATTGCAGCTTCTTCAGCGGTGATGCACTTGCCGACTCGATGACGCCCGTAGATCGCCTTCTCAATCACGATTACCTCGTTCTTCCAGCATTCCGGCTCAAATGTCTCCATAGTACACAACTCACCTGCACTTACAGGTAATTAGGTCTACATGTGATATGGTGATAAAAGATTGTGGCTCAAATGTTTCCATTAGACAATATTCACCTGAACACAAACCGTGGCTCAAACGTTTCCATATTACACAGTTCGTCCGCACCAGCGGCTAACACATAACGAGTAACGAAATTAATATAACTTCACAAAATCATAACAAGAAATAAATTGCCTATTGAATGATTTCTATAATTAATTCATTGGCATATCCCACAGCAAACTGTCAGCTAAGTGATCGCTAAATGTCTCCATGCATCTATCATAAGTATTGCTAGACTATCACGCGTGTTTAAAACACTAAAACTAATAATATTGACAGCTATAGGGGTACACCATCTACATGCATAGTCTATTCACTAAGCCTAGCCAACTGCAGAAAGTTTGTGAACATAAATCAAATCAAAGCTAATTATACTCAGTTTAATCGCTGAGGTTTTACATTGTAAAGTGACGGTAGACGAGTAGGCCTACGCAGCTATTCAACTGCAAAAACATTATACAAATTACCAGGTAGGCCTAGCCGACTTACTTTGTTGGTCAGCGATCGTTACAGCTGAAGCGGAAAAAAACAATAAAACTGCAACATTAAATCGTATGTTAATTTCCATTAGCTTAAACTGATATTTAGACGAACGACGTTAAAAACAAGTTACGCAGGAATCACATCTCTGCCACAGCCTAATACTGTGGCGCCGCGACAGACTGTAGTCGCCGCCGTCGGCGCCGCTGCCGCTGTGTATCTATACGCTTTGCCGACATCGAGGATTATTAGTGTCAGCTTGGGGACCGTCTCGAAGCTTCAACATGTACCGTTACTATGCAGTGCATTCAAGAACAGCAATCTCCAGACCATGCATGCACCAAGAGAAAAACTCTCAGTCAGTCAGTTTAATTCTAATCTTAGGAATTTGTAAAAATTAAGCGCTTAAGACAAGCAATTAATATGTTTAAAATATTCAAGTCACTTATCAATTTATTACGCACTCTTAGCAGTGGCTTTAGGCCCGGGCCTGGGAACACAGGCCCTCAGTTTTGCTCCAGCCCCCCTAGTTTCCTGGTCACCCGGTTTTTTTTCCAGCAAAGTTAACACAAATATCTGATTTCTTCGCTTTTCCAAATTTTAGAAAAGTGGACAAATTTTTGGCTTCCATTGAACATCTAAAACCAAGTGTTTCAGCTTTAAAGGGACTTCGTGTGCTTAAAGCGTCACTGTTATTACTTTTTGCTAAATACCACATGCCGCTAGCTATTATATAGGCCTACACCAATAGCAAACAGCAACTAAGTTATCTCGCTGCGCGGCTTTTATTCTACTCGAGTAAACCATTAACAATTCATTCAAAGACGTCGTGCCATCGCCATTTTTGTTTAGGGATATATTCTATTAATTTTGTCCACATTTTAATATGACACGCTGTATCTTTCTCGCTTGAAATATTTGAAATGCAGTTCATGATCTGCCAAGTTTATTTGTAGCTTATCATTTTAAAAACGACTACACTGAGTGTGACAGTAGCACTGTAATAAGATTAATAACGACAAACCCATCAACTAAGAGCACATTAGTATTATAGACTTAAGTAAGCAAACGACACTCACAAATGATCGTGAGTGCTTGTATAAACTTGGAAGTTAAAATGAAAAACAGTCGACAAACGAGAAATCACAATGCTTTGTAAGCCAAGCCTAAACTATTCAACATTAACATCACAATTAATTTGCTGCATAATTAGGACGTCGACACTCGACAATCGACGTAGTTTTGATATAACACAACAATAGTTGTAAGCTGAAACTTCACATACAACAACCTGCACAATTAATTAACACCAATTTACCCATACAGCAAGTTGTAGGCCTACAGCAAGCAAGTTACACAACTTGTTGTACAACACAAACCCATAGTATGTCAAAGTGAGCTTTAAAAAAGTTCGCGTTTAGTTCCCTAAATAGATGTTAAAATAGGCGTAATACTTTTTTACCAAATGGATTTCCAACAAGTGTGCCATAAATACGACCGAATAAGACTGATCGTAAATTGTTGTACAGTAAACAACAGATTCTATATGCAACCGAGCAAGCTCGTGACGTCAACAGTTGTTGCTTAGACGTTGTTGATCGATGACTGCACTGAAATTGGTCGGTTGTATAAAACGATAATCAAGATCTTGATGCGACAGTTTGCAGAGCGCAGCTTCAGCGCGAAATCTGATCGAAATAAGCACAACATAAAATAATAAAGATTAACACCAACGATATTTATCTAAATAAAAATAATTATACGCGTACACCGTGCTGCTAATCACCTCATCAGTTCTATTTCTGTCTGCCGATGCATTTCTGCGACAGCAGACACAGATTCCTAAGCACACTGTCACGTTTGTAGGTAGAACTTACTAACAGAATCTGAATTTAACCTGAGAAAGTCTAATTGCATGTAGACCTCATATGTACTTCATGTTATAAATGGCATCGCAAGCACCTGCGAAGACAGACGACTCCGCAGCAGATGATGGTCAAACAAACAGCCAGACCAGTGAATCCGACGGCTATCACTGCAGCCACTGTAAACCAGCAAACAGTCAATAGTAACCTATGTAAAACGTTAAGCATCTAAACTAGTCATTTCAACGAAATAGATCTGCCTATCTGCACTCTGTTCTTGAACATTACACTCCAGCTCGTGCATTGCGCTCATCCGACACTGTGTCTCGTGTCCGTACATGTTTTGGTTCTAGAATGGGCCTATCTGTAATTCCATCTCTTTTGACATTCGCAATAGTTGTTCAATAGCGTCCTTCCGTCGCCAACTCAAAACGTTCTTTTTTCAACCTCTAGCCATCTCTGGTGCCCGCCTCACACCAGCGCCTCAAATTCAGCGAGTTTCTCGCCGACATTATTGTGCGCGATATAAAGTTATTTACTTACTTACTTACAAACCGCCAATTGACAACATCCGATCCGTCAGCGCGTTTTACTGGCAGTCTTGATTTACAAATTCTTGCACAAACGTGTAGCACCATACGACATTGTTTTGTTTTCGACATTGGCCGGAGAACGACAGTTGGAGTGGCGTGCGGTCTTCATTTAATAATGCGAAATCCAGTAGTGCGAAGCTACTCTTATATCGCGGAACCATTAACGAGTAAAGCGATGCACTTTTGATTAGTTTATATATATTTAATTGACGTAAACTGCTTTATAGCAAGTGGCTAGAGGTCGAGATTCAGTTTCACTTTCGCGACTTAATAAGGTAAGACCTCGTTCATGTTAACGTTATTGTGTTAACATTCCAATTAATGCTGCTATTCTTTACTAACGTTTATTAGCGTTAATGCCACTCAATACAAAAATCAAAAAGACTGCCACTGATTCACTGATCGATAAACATCTATCGAAATAGGCCTACCGTTTACGCTGCTAAAAGTTACAGTGAAAAATGAAATCAACCTTGATATTCTTCCAGTGACTCAATCTTAACAGCAGAATTAGCTGATATAGCTGATTTGTCCGATGCATATGAAAGATCTGCAATAATAAAATTATACAATGCACAGTTCACTCACTGCGTGGTTATAATATATACGGCTCTAAGCACTGTAAACAAAATTCAGTCACAAACAAGTCAGATACTTAGTGTCAACACTAACACTCAGAATTCAGTAACATACTTCTCTATACTGTCATATATCTCTTACGTCTGTGGTTTTATATCGCCATGCACTGAAGCCGATAAGTCTAATGGTATTAATCCTACTTTCACACAGAAGCAGAAGATATACCTAATTCAGCAGATAGTCAGCGCATAGACGTCATCGACACGGTTGACGCGAAGATCCGAGTTGCTTGAATTTCAAACTGAACAAAGTGCTGAATGCCGCACTACTCTACGCTCTATTATTCTGGCGCTGCATCCTAACACGGCAAGATTGCTGTGAATGAACCGCTGACAAAACTTAGGTATCATAACTTCATAAGCATTTCAACTTCAACATACGTTTAGTGCAGTTGGAGACGACGCCGGTCCATCTGCCGTCGCGACAACGCAGCTGCCACGTCTGCCGTGACGTGTAACAACCGATGATGATCTTGTCATCTTCTCGTTTGATCCATGCATTCTCAGGTGGAATCAGGTTACTACAGCCGACCGCTGAAAAACAACGCAACATAACCATAAATGTTCACAACAACAAGAAGCCCAGCTGCCACTTACAGAACACGGTGTCAGCTTATTGTTTTCATTTAAACGTAATATCACGCTCAGGAATTTTTTAAAAACTTTATTTATCTATTAAACTTACTGGTAAGATTTTCGGCAATCTATATGGCAACAGTTGCATGAGAGTCTAAAAGAATAGCCCCTGCACTAGTTAGTAAAATTCCCATTATTACCGCATAAAAAGTACACCTAAACAAACTAGAGTTCAAGCTAATTATGTATTTTATTAGCTTTTAAACTGTGGTCTAATTACGCGCAAAAGCAGCTACTGCTTTCAGCGCGTCTTAGCCATCACAATTCTGTCCGTCCGTCCGTCTGTCTGTCTGTCCGTCCGTCACAGAGGTGGATCAGACAAAAACGGTGCAAGCTAGGATCACCAAATCTTTACCGTCGGCTGCCTGGAAGACTCTAGTTTTAGGAACCGTAAAGCTTTTCCGTAAATTCGAAGGGGGTCACCCCAAACAAGGGCGCTAAATAAGAGGGGGTGGGCAAAATTTGCGATTTTTGGCCAACAAGTCGCTGTATCTCAGTAACGGTGCGAGATAGGGCCTAGGTTACTATTAATCACTAATAGGAAGTCGTACACTGGCTTTCGATTGGCGCCGAATTCAATGACTTTAAATGACCTTAAACGCCAAAATAAAGGGTTTTATAAATTTTTTGGCAATTTTGGGCTGCGGCACAAGTCTATATCATTTATAAGGTTGCGCCACACTATTATCGTAATGCAATCCATATAGAGAATTTGGTATTTGTATATTAATTTTGCGTGTTATAATTTTCGTCCATTTTTTTCAAATTTCCGTGATGATCTACGAAAGTCGCATCATTTGTGCAGTTTAGGCTGTTCGATGTCATCTAAGACCGATTATTTTGATAGTAACTAAAAAGGCTTATAATATTTTTCATTAGTGATCATTAGTAACCTCAGCTCTATTTTGCACACTAATGATACGGCGACTTATTTTGCCTTCACGTTACTTATTTATCGCCTTCGATCGGGATGACTCTTTTTAAACCTCGGAAAACCCTCAAAATCTCCTAGCAGATTGCGTCGTAGACCTGGCAGCAAAAATTGTGTTATTCTAGCATTGTCGTTTTAGTAAAATAGCAGGGTTTGACAAACGGACGAACAGACAGAGATAGAGACACTTTTGCGACGGCTAAGAGAAAGCACCTGCATAGCAAACTATGCTGACGCATTATAAAAACGTATATACATCAACATTAAATGAAATTTATGTATAGACCTACAACATAAAATGTATCTAAACCTCCAACTCTGATAAGAAAATTCGCGCGGTTATCGTTGGCGAGAACGAGTTGTAAAGTGTTTGAGGCGGACAAGTAGAGGTGCGTCAGTCTGTTGGAACGAGCGTGACACACAGACACGTTCTTGTTGTTCACTGATGACTCGTCGATGATGTAGCCGTACTGCTGATTCTCATCCACACAACTACCACTGCTGCTGCTGCTGCTGGTGGTGATAACGCGTGATGTAGAGCGAGTAAGATGTTGTGACGTCAGACGTGCTGCTGCAGCTGTAAAATCGAGTAGACTGATGTTGATTCGTTGTCCAGCAGGTGCCTCCAATATCCACGGTTGAGTCTTTGTACCACAGCCGATGACGTTAGACTGTGTAGACTGACTTACGCCAGCAGCAGCAGCAGCAGCTATGTGTAGTGGACTTGACGTCACTGACACCACGCAGGATCTGTCCGGTTCCACAACTGGCATAAACGCAACAAAAATTGTATTGTTTTTGTTAATTTTTGAAGTTAAATACGTTTGCAAATTTACACTTGAAATTGTTCTTTTATCTGGCATAAAATTGGTCTCTATTAGGCAAGCAGCTATTTGTCGAATATAGGTACAGAATAGGTTAATATTCAATAGGACATTACTTAGGTCACTATTGTTATTATTTTGTGACCGCACCTAAGCAAATGATTAACTTACCTTCGACACAAGTGTAGCTGACTTCAAGAAACATCTTGAGACCTTTAAGGCAAGGTCTCGTTTCTTCCAGGTCGGCGTCTGGAATAGAAACTGCGCATTGTTTCTTGCCGGAACATTTTGCGTCCAGCAGACTGACGACGTTTGCGGAGCAGCCAAGGAATGATGGATCGTCAGCGAATTTTGCAACTTCTTCTGGTTCAATGCATTTTCCAATGTGTCGTCGCCCATAGATAGCTTCTTTTACTACTATCACCTCGTTTTTCCAGCATTTCGGACGAAACACTTCAAGGCTACAGAACTCTTGACGATTGCCTATACATCAAATTTATTTCTGACAGTTTATCAAGCATTATGATGATTAAACCATGGCCACGTTGGAAGTCATTGAAATCTCTGCCTAGGCAAAATAAAACGTGGTGACTATTCATCCGGCAGTCGTACAAAAAAGCATGTAGAAGTATGGTAGTAGTGAAAGTTTGCGCCATTGTCGTCAAATTTGCTCGCTAGCTATTTTACGCCACTGTTCACATTATACCAACTTTTATTTCGCCAGACGACAGCAACAATCAGATGTGCTCTCACTGAATAGAGTTGGTTGGGTATCGTTTAGGGTTTGGTGTTAAAGTTGTGTAGTTATCGAAATGCGTAAAAATACCAATAGCTTGAGAAAAATGTTAATAATGTGCGAATTTAAGAATATTTTACGAATTATGTGACGATACACCAACACGTGACGACCAAATTTATTAAAAACTATAAATTTGGGGCGAAGCCCAACGTCAGTCCGGCCGGCACCCTAAGTCCGATCGGGGAAAAATTTAGGAAAAGGGGGGTAAAATTCTCCACGTAGCAAAGTCACGTGCCCAAACTCAAATACATTAGCATAAGCAGAACGCGCATTGTCGACTTAGGATAGGTCAACATCTACGCCTATAACTTTTTCGTTAGTAAACCAAAGTTCACAATTTTTTGCTAAACCCCGCAGAGATGGGCCTTGATCAAGTTTGTTCCCGATTTTTGATATTTGAATCGGTTTCTGAAACATTCGCAGTTAAACTCAAAAGTTGTGCGATATTGCGCCAAATTTTGACGTTTTTGCTTTACCAAATTTTCGGGATGCGTGTCCCCCGAAATTTGTACATTAGTGATCATGCTTGCCATATGGCACGTTATATGGCAAAGTTTCATGATCTTACTCTTTCCATTCTTAAAGTTATGAGCGCAGATACGCCAAATTTTAAGCCAATTTTTGATCCCCTTTGAAAAAAAAATTGTAAAAAGTACCCTGTTCTCAAGACTTAATCATTCTCTAGCGCGTGTAAAAAATTTGGGGGCGCAGCACCCCTTAGAAGCCGAAATACTGTTTTTCGTAAAAGTCGATTTAAGTGGGTACGATTTCACATCGAGATCTCCGTAATTAGTGGAGCAAAGTTCACTGTACTTTTTTCGCCAAAGGCGGGAGGAATCGTCGTCGATCATGTACTTGTCCAATTTTAAATATCTTTATTCTTTCCGGAAACATTCGCCGCCAAACTTTAAAATCGTCCGAAATCGGGCCAAATTTCGCATGTTTTTGGCCCTTAAATTTCTTTGGGAAAAGCCCCCCCCGAGATTTTAGACTTAGGTTATTTAACCGAACACAGTTTCCATCATTATGCAAAATTTCGTGACGATCGGCCGACGGAGCTCAGAGATCTCTCAACTGGAATAAAATAAAAACGCCAGCAGAACATAAGTCTGCTCCGAAAGCTGTCGATTCCGGATGGACTAATAAAAGTTAAAGGTTGAAAATACTGTATAGCTTTTCATAGAAAACCCATCACCAATGTACGGAACGTCACCTGCCAAATGAGATCACACAGCTGCCGCCCGACACAGATGAAAGCGCCCCGCCATAACCCCAGCCAGATAGCCTTTATAGGCCAATACTCGATTTACCTACTCCGGAGAGATGTAAGGCTGAGTTGATTTAAGCAGCTGGTTACATACTGAGATGGTTTACCTGCCCGTATAGAGACAGTCATCCATCCAAGTACTAACCCGGCTCGGCGTATCACCAAACAACCGGCTAGTATAATAGGCTAGCGTTAGATATTGGAGACAGATATTTTGTGTAGTGATTGTGCATAATACCGCGCTTAATCTAGAAACAGCCTGCACACTGTCAGTAACTCTGTCAAAATAATATTTACTTTTCACTGACATTCAGTCTCTGCATATGCTAGCTCACCTGCGGCTCTTAGAACTGTGTCTGCAGCAGCAACATACAGACTTAACAAGATTGTTAAATAGTATAAACTCATTCTAATTGACTGGCCAATAGTACACGTAGGTACTGCTAAAATGCAGTATCGCAAAGTGCATTATGAGCATGCACATGAAGTTGGCTATCGATGACCTGCGTTGTGGCTGTCGCAGCGTATAAATACAGGAAATCAGTTGATGCGAGGAAAGGCGTTCACATCAGGGACCGTCTCAAAGCGTCACTGGTCTCACCGTCAGTTACGCTGACCGGCGTTCTACCGGCTTCTGTAAGCTTTGTCGTCCAGCTGGTTCGGTAGTTTGACTTGACTTTTTTGTAACGTAAGTTAAAAAGAATATTTTTGTGTTGTTGCATAATTTAACGAATGCCTTAATTTATATGGAAAATTTTCGATAAGCAACTCATAGTGAAGGCCTAAGACTTATCTGTTTGCTACTAAGGCAATCAAAATGTCATTAGTCATTTGCCACTGGGTCAATTAAAGCATAGTTGAGGATAGAAAAACTCACTAACCTACTAGCCCGGAAAGCCTCAAGGCCACTGATATCGTTATAGCTTGGTAAATGCATAATAATATAGCCTAATTGTTTTGCTAAAGCTAAATTTTTGCCCCGACGATGTCATGTGCTCTGGTTTGTAGAAATATAGTCTACGAAATAAAGTCGTCAACGATCGATTGTTACTTTTGTTAGCCTATTCATTTATTCATTCGGTTTATTACTCCTCGCGCGCTACATTCCTAACGTAGCGAAGAGGAGTACATGAGATCAGAGTAGTATTGAGAACCGACCGACGACCGACCTCTGTTGCTGGAAGAGCCTTCCTGGAAGAACTTTGAACGGCCATAAAAATTATCTCCATAACGGTGATAGATAGACGAATGGTCACTATGGATTACCCATAAGAAGTCGACCACCGCGAGTCAAATGGTCACGTGATTGATAACGTCACGTGACCCCAAAAGGTCAAGGTCGTGACCACATTATCTTTGAGGAGCCATAACGGGGTCATCATCATCATCATCGACAACCGTGGGCTCAATGCCCGTTGGTGTCTGACGCCATTGTTACTATCGCTGCCCACCGCTGCCTATCTAGGGCAGCGTGGCTTAACTCCTGCAGGGTTGTCCCACACC
>Ga0209367_1011775_pt1 | contig 11555 bp, 11 predicted proteins | sample WorMetLIZISLAND2_FD_187412 | JGI IMG/M metagenome (GOLD analysis project Ga0209367, IMG submission 187412) | Marine gutless worms symbiont microbial communities from Max Planck institute for Marine Microbiology, Germany - Olavius geniculatus... ... | reverse complement strand
AACGTAGGAAGTGGACCCCCAAAATCGTCATACATTTCGGTAACCGAGAGAACTGCATACGGCCATACCAGAAGTGTAAAGATCAAAACTAAAACAAGAATGCATCCGAGCCAATCTGAAACTGTGAGTGCTGCCTGTTTTTTTTTCTGTGTTTGACGACTGTCTGATATCCTTTTAGCCGAACGCCAAGCTTGAGCAGCGCCGGGTAACAGGCAAAAACTCCATATCGGCGAAGTATTATTTAAAAACCAAAACGCTGAAAATCGACACTGCTTTAGGCGTCTGACTCCAAGCTTTTGTTCGATATTACGCTTTTAGCCGGCTTCAGAGATCGCCTCATCAATCGTTGTCTTATCAACGCCCTGTTTACGAAGACTATTGATGAATTTTTCGACGTTCAATTGCCCTTCCAATCTTGCTAAATCCTGCCGTAGTCCCTGGCCAATGTATGCTCGAATCAATGGCTGATAACCAGAAAATCCAAGTTGCGGGGCAATACGTTTAAGATCCTCAATAACATCCTCGGGTATTCTAATAGTAACCGAGGTCATCGGACGATTTCGCTTTAAACGTTTTTTAAGATCAATATTCTTCATATTTTTTCCTTTCACTTTTAGTGACTGGTCTTGCAGATATTATACGAAACCTTTCTTCGTATCGAATAGTGTAAACTACATATAAAAGCTTCCAAGTGACTGTCATTCCAATGATTGCCTCGCGGAACTCCTCATCAACTTCCTCCACATCTGTAACTTGTACAAAGGGATCAAAGAAAGCCTCGCATGCGGTTTCAAAGGATATTCCACGCTTTTGGAGATTGATTTCGGCTTTGTGACTATCCCACTCAAATTGGATTGCTTGGAGCTCATATTCGATTAGCATAAATCAATATACAACAACGTATTTACAATGTCAATACGTAAATATAGAAAACGAAATATATAGATGATTAGTGTTGAAAGGTAAATTCAAAGGGATCGAACGGAAAGGTGAGCGGCGGCCCTCTTGAGTATCGAACTTGCACAGCCTTTACGTAAAACCACGATCTTCACGCCGTCTGCTCCAGTGATTGGTTAACCGCTAATCACATACCCTAATACATTCTTCTTTTATAAGTGATTGTTCCGGTATATTGGGGCAAAACTGTTTCAATTTGTAATAAATATCGTCTAGAACAATTCTACCATATTCAACGCTTTCTTTGCGGTAGCTGTTCATACTACCGGTAGTTAAATTAAGCTCGATATTCTCAGGATTTTCATAATCAAGACTTATAAAACCATGGGCAAAGACACCTTCGTTTTCAGCTAGCCAATGGAAAGTTTTATAATTTTTCCCTTCCACCAGTCTAACATCGTAGATTTTCGGAATACTCTGAAACGATTTCATTATACAATCTTCATTAATCACATCATTTAGAGAAACACTTCTAATTATTCCAAAATAGTATTCGCATCCTGTTAATAAGGTAAAAATTAGAATTAAAAGCGAGCGCAATGGTTGATGATTGTGTTTTACTATCATATTTCGTAAGGTTAACGGTTGCTGGTCACCTGCGCCAAAGGAATTCTCAGAAATTCAAAATAGCCAATGCCTATGAAAAAACTTTATAATTCAAAACGCCCCGGCTTTTGGCGTCAGGTGTACTGGCTTGTTAGACCCTACCTTAATTGAATGGGTTTTGACGAACCCACCTTATGACTGCTAACTCCAGCAAATCTAATCGTGGTTCAATCGATCTAAACCAATGACGTCTTGCATCAGATGGCATACAACTCGCGCCCGCAATCAGAGCTCTTCGTGGCCAATGAGGATGGTCAAACAAACTACGCCATTGCGATTGGAAATAGTGCCTTTGGGAAGAACGCCCCATTGCCAATATCAGCTTCCGTTTTATTGATGAATCGGCCGCTGAAGCATACATGCCGAAAAACCGGTTTTCATTATCCCACTCTCTGGAATGCGTAAAAAGATCTAATATCTACATACGGTGGAAAGCAAGCTCGCTCAATATGGAATTATCAAGAAGATCTAGAGCTCTTTCGCCTATGTTCCTTTTTTGATCTTCATCAAGGTATCTTAAGCTTCTAAAGTAGCCAACTACATCTGGAATAACAGGAAATATATTTTCAATGTTATCAAAAATATCTTCCACCAAAGCATCGTCACCTAGTTGGGACAAACGACGGAGAATGAATCTTAATAGCGGGAAATCGAGTTCCTCATTAGTTCCAATTTCTTCCTGAAAAAGTCCCGATAAGTTTAGTGCGTCAATTGCCTCCTGAAGTTCTGGCTCTAATTCATCATAGTCGATTTGCTCGTACCAGTCTTCAACTCCAAGTTGATCAATTATATTCTCAAATTGGTTATGAAGAGAATTTATTTCCCTTTCTGCAGGGATGACTAAAAATTTTTCCCTAAATCTTTCCTCAGTAAAAATATCAGTTTTCTGAGGTTGTAGAGACAATCCATGATTTCTATAAAGTATATCGGCTAAAAATGCGATATGCCGATATGACTCTGTATAGCTCGTCGCAAAAATTCTATAGTCATCGTTATATCTTAAATATTCAATTCCGTTCGCTAAAAGCGCCTCATCGACAAGCATTTTCGCTACCAAGACACCTATGCACGAAGTTTAACATAGTTAAACATTTCTTCTTGGTGTCTTAGTGCCTTTGTGGCAAATCTTTCCAGTTTTTCCGGGTTGGGATTAAGTATCGAGATCTGAAGTACAGTCATTTTGCCTTCTCAGCCACCTTGGCATTAAACTTGGCGGCTTCGATAATGAACCTTTCGTGGGATCCCTCCGAAATTTTATCGATGTCGTCATGACCGACAATTGAAAAGAGCAGTTTGCGGCCCTCGAGTTCCTCCAACTTAACGTCTACCGTAACCGTCATCCCCGGAGGGGTGGCGGCCAGGTGGTTTAGCTTTACACCAATACCCACCGATTGCTCACGCGGCCAGTCGATGTGGGGATTGATGGCCTGGATGCAGGTCCACTCAAACAGGCCGATCATAAATCCGGTTGCCAATACTTGCGGCATATGCTGAAATTCGTCTGCTTCCGGATAAAGAAACGGTACGGTTTTGTTTTCGGGGACCTTATATTTAAACTGATGGGTCAGTCCGGCTTTCAACGTATTTTTCATGTTTTTCCTCCAGAATTATCTCTACTTACGAAATTTCGGACCCAGATTTTCGCAGATGCACGCAGACTCCGACAAATTGAGGAATTGAGGAATTGAGAGATTGAGAAATTATAAAGACCGATTACCTTCAATTCCTAAATTCCTGAATCCCTGAATCCCTAAATTGAACCCATGCTTATCTGTGAAAATCTGTGAAGATCTGCGTCCATTGCTTTTTTATTACATTTCGCATTTCGTGCTTCCTGAGGTCTCCCGCTCTGCAGGAGCATCACTGCCTTTGTGGTTATTTTTTCCGGTTTATCCGGGTTGGGATTGAACCGGCTGCATTAAGAAGAATGCGTAACCATAGTAGTCGCAGCATTCGTTGTAAATGTCGATCTCCATCTGGATCGACTCTATCATTTCCATCCGTTCGGAGTCAGTGGCATATTTAATCCGCAATGATTGAAGCCGATTTCCTAGCGGCCGGTAGTATGATTCCCGCCAGGTTGACTCGGGTAAAATAAAGTGCCCTAAAAGATCGTAACCACAGGCCTTGATGGTCGATGCATTGGATTCGATGTCCTTCATGAGCGGATACTCGTTGGCGAAGAATTGTCGGCATTTTTCCGGCGGGTCGGACTGCAGCCAGACAAGTTCCGAGGCCGCCATCAGCCCCTCCGGCGTCAACAATCGATAGCACATCTGAAGCCCTTCGCGAAAGCCCATATTGTATAATGCTCCCTCCGACCAGATCAAATCAAAGGAATTCTCATCGAGCCCCAAATTGGCCATGTCTTTCGCGTAAACCTGTATTTTGTCCGACACTCCTGCGGCTTCCGCCCGGCGCTGCAACTCATCCAAAAACGGCTGATGGTTGTCCACAGCCAATAAATGTCCATCCAGTCGCTTCGCTAATTGAAGCGTCTGGGCGCCGTTGCCGCAACCGATATCCAATATCCTCGGTTTACCGGACCCGACCTCATCCATGAACCGCGGTTTCGATGCCAGCAAGCGGTCCAGCGCTCGCTGGGTCGAGGAATCGTCGCCAGGCGCCAGGCGAGGCAAAGAGGCATCAAATATTTCGTAAAAAAACTCCATTTGTTCGGTCTCGTTCATTGTTCGTAACTCCCCAATCCGGATTCGCCGGAGACGGAGAATTGAATATTGTAGATTCGAAATACGTAATTTAGGACGCAGATTTTCGCAGATGCACGCAGATTTTAAAACCAATTAACTTCATCACCTTCGGCGAAAAAAAAAGCTAATTGCACTCGCAGCATTGCTTCTTCAGCCGACAGGCGGACCTGGAATAATTTATCTGCGAAAATCTGTGAAGATCTGCGTCCCATACTTTTTTCAATTGGCTGGGGCTATGATTGCCTCCAGAATCATTGTCAGGAATTTTACCAGGTCCATTTGATCGATGCTTTCGCTTGCCACGCGCACTATAACTAGCTCGGCGGAGGGGATGATGACAATACTCTGGCCCCGGATGCCCTGTGCCATGTATCCGTCGGGCGGGATGGCATCCAGTGATACCGGAGACTGCTGCCATTGCAGGCGATAGGGTAGGTTGACATGCCAGAGGTAGCCGTAGCCTGCCCACATTTTGACACTGGGATCCGGGCGGGTGGATTTTTCAACCCAGGCTGCGGAAACGACCTGCCGGCTATCCCAGCGGCCCCGGTTGATAAAGAGATATCCGAATTTCGCATAGTCGCGCACGGTGGCGTACAGACCCCAGGCGGTGGACGTGTAGCCGTCGGCATCATGGTCCCAGCTCACATCGGTAATGTTCAGGGGCTCGAATAGATTTTGGCGGGCAAATTCGAGAGCACTCATCCCGGTCGCCCGCCGGATCACCTTGCTGAGCAGCATGGGATCCCCGGTCGAATAGACAAACCGCTGGCCGGGTTCGTAAAGACCGCGGCGTCCGGCCATATATTGCACGAAATGGTTGCTGGCTCCCATTTTCAGGGCATCGTTGGTGGCGGGGTCCCAGCGCGACCAGTCCTCCTGCCACTCCAGTCCCGTGGTCAGGGTCATGGCATGGCGCAGGGTAATCCGGCTGCGCAAGTCATCGCCGGCATTACAATCCCACTCATCATAGTAGCGGCAGATCCTTTCATCGACGCCCGCTACCAGGCCTTTATCGATGGCAATGCCTACCAGGCAGCTGGTAAAGCTCTTGGCCATGGAATAGCTGACGTGCTTCGATTCGATCCGGAAGTTGTCAAAGTAGGCTTCCCCGACGATATGGCCCTTTCTGACAATCACCAGGCCGTCGGTATTGAAGCCGGATATGGCCGCGTATGCGATGGCCGTCAGCAGCTTTTCGGATTTCATCCCCACGGCTTCCGGGCTGCATTGGCGCCATTCTCCAGTGGGCCAATAGGGACCGGTATAAGGTCCCTGTCCGAGATACCCGGCGCTGTCAGTTATCTGTTTGTCCGCCGCAGGGGTTTGTTTTTGCGCCGGGGAACTGCAGCCGATTAGAAGCAGCGCAGCGACTAATGTGACGAAAATATACCTTTGATTAATTATCATTTTTGTCTTCTGTGGGCCAAAGAAGAAGTGAATCCTTAACTGAATTCTCGTATGAAGCTCCGTCTTTTCAGAGCGCCAAAAGATTGAACGTCGAACATCGAACGTTCAACATCGAACATCCAATACCGATGGCGCTGCGCATTACCTAATTTAATAAAGACGAATAACGCTAAAGCCGTGATCTGAAGAAAGTAGAATTTCGAAAGACAGTTTGCTCTGCCAATCTTTTTCTTAATGACAGAATACAATATTCGATGGTGGACGTTCAATGTTCGATGTTCGACGTTCCTTGGTTTCTTATTCAATTTGGCCGGCGCCTGGGTTGTCACCAGGATCCCATTCTCTTTAAGCATTTTATCATGTAAGAGGCCTCTATGATCGCTGTCCGGATTCAGAACCAAGTCCTGTCTTCAGGTACGGCCCAACTTTCCATGCTTTTGGAGTTCATCGGCAACATATCCCAGGTCTAATGATTCCAGCGTTGCCCTGGATGGGTAGCCGCTGGCGGCGTCCCAGCCCTCGAGCTTGTAAAACCGGGTTTTGAATTCCTCGAATTTATTCTTGTCCAGGCGCCGGTCGGTATAATTGTAATAATCCCATTTCCCATTTTCTTTGCCGGGCATGTACGCGCGCCGGACATCCACATGGGTGCCGTTTTTGGTGTAAATGTAGTCGGCGAAATGCACCATGTCACGGTGGCGTCCCTGCAGCGTCCAGATGGCATGGTCCAGATTCCAGATTTTGCGGCCCACATTGATTCCGTCACGAAACGTCTGATTTTGGCCCGTGACGGCATTTAAGAATTTGGGCTCGGCCTCGCCGGTGGAGCCGATTTTGCCGGGGGCCTGCAGATTGACAAAATCCGGCCAGCGGGTATCGCAAAACAGGATGGACTGTTTCCAGAAACGGGTGTAGTAGCGATGCCAGGCCACCAATTTGGCCATGTGCTCCGAGTAAATGTTGGCCTCGCTGAAATCAAGCATTTGCGTGGCGCCTTCAAAGGGCACCATTTTATCGGCAATCACCTTGACGACTTCTTCGGCCGGCAGCATGGGCGAAGCGCCGTACAATTTGGCGATGGATGCATCCCATTTCAGCCAGTCAAAGTCGTGCTCGTTGATATCCCGGTCTCCCAGAAGGGTGCCGTAGCCCCAGTATACCTGGGCCCGGGGCTCTTTGTGTATCGGGATGCCCCAGTACGGGAACATCAGCATTCCGTTTTTTAAATCCTGCTCCCGCCGGCCCCATTTTTGGGCGGCCCTGACAAATCCGCCGGATACGTCGCGGCCGAACTGACTTTGACGGCCGCGGCCGTCATCGCCGTAGGCGATCATCTTAACGAACTGCTCGACAAAATCCTGGCTGCCGTAGTCGTTGAAATCGAGCGGGCAGTCCGGTATGCCGGACGATTCGAGCAGATTGTATTTGTGGAGCATATAGATGTATAAAAGACCAAAGCACATTTCAACGGCGTTCAGTCCGTAAAGGTTGATCAAATCGCTGGCCTTGCGTTGAATATCCTGGGAGCGGGCATCCCAGTAGAAAACCGAAGAAAAACAGGAGGCCTCATTGCCCAGCTTATCTTTGTAGCGAGCGCGGCAGCCGGAATGACAGCCAACGCAGGCCTGGGGTCTTTGATCGATGCTTGGGCGCCCGCCCCGCCAGAGCACAATGGGTGCCGGTGGACTGTGGAATTCAAACGAACCGCGAGTCCGTTTCAAGTCGGTCATATCGAAGGCGTAGCTTTCTTTCTGCTCCAAGCGGGCCGCCATCAGCTGTTTGGGGTCGTGGACGCTGAAGGACCCAGTTCCGATCACACTGATGGCTTTCAGGTTCTTGGACCCCCACACGGCGCCGAAGCCCCCCTGGCCGGCCGCATTGCCGGCATCGTGGATCAGGCAGGCCAACCGGCTCAGGTTCTCACCAGCCGGGCCGATGGTCAGGACGGCCGGCCGCTGAGTCGTTCGGCCCGGTCCGGCTTCCATCCAGTCGCCAAACTCCCGGCTGCCCATCACATCCTGCCAGATGGCTTCCTGGCTTTGCCGGGTGTCCTTGCCCCACAACGCGCCGGCACTTCTGATAACCACCTTGTCGTTGCGGATGTCCAGCCAGACCGGCCGGTCAGTGCGGCCTTGAACGACGATGCCATCCCAGCCGGCATATTTGAGCATGGCCCCAAAGCGTCCGCCAAAGTTGCTGCGGGTAAACCAGCCGATAGGATACGATTGAACTCCGATGGCCTGGACCTCGGTGCGGCCGGATGCTCCGGGGACCAACGTCCCGGTCAGGGGCGACGTCATAATGGTAATTACGTTTTTGGGATCTAATCCATCGATGGTCTTATCGTCAACCAGGTCAAAAAAGATGGCCGATCCCATGCCGTGCCCGCCGCCCCACAGCGCGTATTTTTCGGTCGGGATACTGCTGATTTTTGGCGCAGATAAATCCACCCGCAATATTTTTCCGGCATATCCGTTCATTGCAGCACCTCCGTTTCAACTGGTTGGGAAATTCAGTTGGCGCCAGGGCCTGCCGCGCAAATTGACCTCATAGCCGGCATCACCGTCCTGAATGGGAATTTCTTTGGTGAATTTGATGGCCCCGACCGGGCAGACCGCCACGCAGGCCTGCAGGCCGTCCGGTCCGCCGCCGGCGGGATCCCAGTGATAGGGGGTCACGCTGCACAGATCGCACTTGACGGCCTTGTCATCCCCCGCATATTGCTCGATGGTCGCCAACTGCGAGCGGCTGGGGGTGAACGGGCAGGCTTCCACGCATTCCCCGCAGCCGATGCATTTTTCCATATCGACGATCCTGGCATTGCCAAACTTTGCGTCAGCCGTCAGCGCATCCTCCGGACAGGCTTCCACGCAGGCCGGCTCCACGCACTGCCGGCATTGTGCCAGAATGATGTCATGGGGATACGCGGCAAAAGAATTTTGCATAATCTGGATTCGTGACAGCGATTGGCTCTGAACGCCTTCGTGGACGAGGGAACACGCCAGCATGCAGCTCGCACAGCCCTGGCACTTTTTCAGATCCACCAGCAGGTAGCCGTCGGAGGGCGGGATGTCCGCAAGGCTTTTCAGCGGTGCTGCCGGTGCTTTCGAACCGGCCGATTTGCCGTCCAGCGGAGCATAGCAGCCGCTGCCCACCAACAGGACAATGGTTCCGGAATATTTCAAAAAGTCTCGGCGGCTCTGCTTTTTTTCCATTTTGGCCTCCAGGGTAAAGGGTTGGTATGTCCGTTAGTCCGTCAGCCTGTTTGCCTGTTAAATTAGCTATACCTAGCCCGGATAAACCGGAAATACGAAACTCGAAATACGAAATTCGAAACAAATCCGAAATCCGCAATCCGAAATTGTTCCTAATTAAGCCCGTTTGTCCGTTGAACTCCCCGGTAGCACTGCCGTAAATGTCGCCGCCAATGCCCCCCACGGATTATCACAGGTTGCGCTCCAGGTTTATGGATTTGGAGGGGCTGAATTCATTGGCGCTGAAAAAATGGATCAACTTGGAATCATTCCAGTCGACCAGGGTGTTAATTTTTTGAACGCCGAGAGTCCTTAGATGGTCCATAAATTCATTGATCAACTGCTTTCCAACGCCCTTGCGCTGGGAATCGGGATCCACGCCGATGGTATCCAGGGTTGCCTCCTCCTGGTCTATCCCGTATTCTCCCATGTATAGGACCCCCATAACAAATCCCACCACCGTGCCATCGTTTTCCTCCGCCACGAGGGATGTGGGTATATAATCCTTGGATTTAAATAGTTTTTCAAACTTCGTTTCATAGTACTCCGGGCGGGACACCTTGAGAACTTTCTCATCGATCCGAACCACGGCTTCATAATCGTCAGCCTTCATGAGTCTGATTTTAATGGAGTTCTCGTTCATGGGGGCTCCTTTCTCACTATACAGTTACCAATTCAATTTTGTACAATATGCGCAAGACATTTATGGGCATCTTTGTAAAGCAATGACCAACTAGCATTTACAAAAATTAGAATTGAATCCAAATTTTGTTATTTGGATCATTCAGGTTGTTGCGGCTGCATACCGATTTACCTGGTTATAGCTGTTTTGACGACGGCTCTTAAATAGAATAGATAGAATACCTCAAATCTTCAATCTTCAATTCTCCGCCTCCGGCGGATCCGGGTAGGGAGATCCTATTAGGCCAAGCTGAAAGGTTACAGATTAAAAGGATCTATGCCTTAAACGTGAAACACGAATTAATCGGTCGGGTTATGTGCTAGCGGAGAAAAGGACTGAAAGTACGAAATATACCCTGCTCCGAGCATATCTCAGGCCCACCGGCTTTTGCAACCCTTCACCGCTTTTTTTTATTTTGCGCCGTGATTATCCGAATCCTTAATTTGTAAATTTTACTTGACAGATTTCCGGGAACCCAATACAACTACTTTATAGCTAAAAAATAGTTAATTTGTAGCTTTATTCATCTAATAATCTTTCGCCTCAATTCCTGGAGCGCGGGGGTATGGCCTAACGCGACTAGCGACTGCAATCCAGGATAATTTAAATATTTCTGACACTGCCGCTCATCTTGGCGGGAATATTTGTCATATTATTTGAGGTCTGAGATCTTGCCTCAACAATGGTATATCGGACTAATGGAATGATGGAATAGGGGAGTTTGTACAGGAAACTCAGCCACTTAAAGCACGGCATTCCGCCTCGGGCGGATCAGTAACACATCACTCCAGTATCACCTGCGCGCCCTGAAATCCGCGGGCAGCAGGCCACAACCCGTGTGTCTTGCCCCGTGAGGCCTGTTTTTAAAAATCAACGGGGTTCTTGCATGTTTAATCCAATATTCCATTCGCTCGGCCTTTTGGCTGCCGGCAGTTTGGCACCAGGCCCCTTCTCGGGAACCTCAGTCGAGTTCAAAAGCAATTGAGAGCTATTGGACACGCCTCAGGCGGATAAAAGCCGCCATTACAGGAAGTTGATCAACCTCTGAGTAGGAGCGGAGGTCATCCGCGCCTTCGCGCAGAAGGTTTTATGGGACGCTGGAATAAAATCCGGAAAGGATAAAAATGAGGTACGCAGAAACCGGAATCAATCTGGAAATTGATCTAACCCGGGGCAGCATCGATCGGGTGCAGACGGACCCCAAAGACACCGAGCTTTATCTGGGAGGCCTGGGCACCGCCACCAAGATCTTGTGGGACCGGGTTCCCCCTGAAGTCGAACCCTTTTCACCTGAAAATTTATTGATCTTCAGCGCCGGTCTGTTGTGCGGCACGCCCGCCATCGGTTGCAACCGGACCATTGTTTCGACCATTTCGCCCCAGACCCGATTAGGGGCCTTTTCAATGATGGGGGGCTTTTGGGCGCCGGAACTAAAGTATGCCGGTTATGACAAGGTGGTTATTCGTGGCAAATCCCCGGATCTGGTTTACTTGTGGATTCACAATGACAAAGTCGAAATCCGGGATGCCACCCACTTAAAGGGCAAAGGTGCCAATGAAACGGCCGAACTGCTGCGAGAGGAGCTGCGGGAGCCCAAAGCGCAGGTATCGGCAATCGGCCTGGCCGGCGAAAACCGGGTCTATTTTGCCTCCATCGAACAGGGCCGCTCCAGTGCCAGCCGGGGCGGGATCGGGGCGGTTATGGGGGACAAGGGTCTCAAAGCCATTGTCGTGCGCGGAACCAATGACATAAATGTGGCCCGTCCGCCCGAATTCATGGAGCTGTGCAACGAGGTGATGGAGTACATCAAATGGCGCGAAGACAATCCGATTCCGGGAGTGATTCCGATATTGGCCGTACTGGGCTCGCCCCAGGAGATGGCGATTCATGACGAGAAATGGCACACGGAGAATTTTTCCTGGGGCAATGCGCGGC
>Ga0209367_1011774_pt1 | contig 11555 bp, 7 predicted proteins | sample WorMetLIZISLAND2_FD_187412 | JGI IMG/M metagenome (GOLD analysis project Ga0209367, IMG submission 187412) | Marine gutless worms symbiont microbial communities from Max Planck institute for Marine Microbiology, Germany - Olavius geniculatus... ... | reverse complement strand
GTAAGTAAGTAAGTAAATGATTTATAAAGCGCCAAAGTCTCAGAAAGAATCAGGGCGCATAGGATGATGAACGCTAGGTGGCAGAAAAGGCTGACTGAAAGTAGTGGGTCTTTAAGTGACGTCTGTCCTTCTGTCTAGCACACTTGTTGGCTGCATGAAAAGTTTGAGCTTTAAGAGAATTTGCTACATTGAAAAATACTCCACAGTTCCCAAAATGTAACCCATTGCTCTACAGCGTTTTAATAACTTTTTGCTATTACAGATCCCATGTAAGCTATTGGTGCAGTTATCACTAGCGGAGCAAGCCGCGCGCTTGCTGTAACTTGGAAGATACGTATTTGAGAGTATTAATTTTCCTCAAGGCGTGTGGAAAACTCTTCGCTTTTTATCACGAAAGTAAATCTATCGTGAATTCATTGTCGCTAATGCTCGTAAAGGACAAGCCCATTGGTCATTAGTTGACGCGTAGGCGAGCGTATCACGTAGGCAACCGACGCCATTAGACGGTGCCTACTGTAATGTATTACTGCTTGCCCATTGCTCACTTCGTTAATAACTGAAGCATGTCAGTTCAGTTCAGTTACGTCGCTTTGTATGCACCTTTAGTCAGTATCTAATGACACGCTGACCTTGACTTTGACCTATAGCTGTATAATAATAATGAACGACATGTAAGCTATGTGCTCTTTCGACAGCAATAACCAATATCAACATGTTACAGTTACGTCATATGTCACAACATTTTACTGCCGCTAACAACATGTGGCCGGACAATAAAAACGTAATAAACACGAAACAGGTTTGTTACATTTATGGCTAAATAATTATTTTATCTCGGGGGCATATACGTGTTCTTGTTATATACTCGTAGTATAAGGGACAGGGAGTCTAAAACATTAATTGTCGCGCACATGAAATTGATGATCTACCATTAATTAATCAATTAGTAAGTCAGCCAGTCATTTACCGTTTCATAAACAATAAATTATTATTATTTTACTGTGAAATATTAGTGGTGCCGTGGCACAGGGGCAACCGGGCAATTTCCTGGCAAAACTTTAGTCTGTCGAAAAAGTTTCTCTTTATCGATAAATTTTTGTGCAAGATTACAAAGTCTGGGGCTAACAATCTGCCATTTTACAGGAATTAAAACGAACAATTAAAATTTTGTGCACCCATAATTTTCTCTGTTGAAATGTGCAGCTGTCTGTCGAAAATTGCAACTTTCTGCACCTTCTGGTTTTTTAACTCTTGACGCTGCTGTACGGTATAAATTATTAGTGTACGAGCTACGATGAAACTGGGCTGCAATATTAGAGTAATTAGATTTACCAAAAAATATTAGTGCTTAAGTACTTAGTAGTATATATGGATATAGGTCTTATAATAATAAATGACACATTCTGAGTTTTATTACCGCACAAAGAAAGTGAAAAATGGAAGGCTTTTAGAAAGCATAGGGACAAAACGCGTTTAAAAACTAAGCAAAACATTTACAGGCATTTATTACAAGTCTACAGCCGGCTGGAGAACGGTGTAAACCCGTGCCGTCAACGGCTGTCGGACCACCCACATCGCTGTGCTGGACGTGGCCCTGGGCAATGATAGACATACGCTCGACATACGGCTTCAGTCTCTACTGTCTCGGGAAGTGGATTTCACATTTCCCTGGACTGTCACGAAAAGTACACTTTGTACCACTCATGCCTGACGCTCAGTGCGTGCGGATGAGATTAAATGTTGTGGGCGGGGTTACGAGTCTTGCTCCGCCTACTGACACATCACAGCCTCCTGACACCGTCGATTTTTTAACGCACGTTCGCGTTGTGGCGGGGAAAGGACAATTGCCCGCCCTCGAATGATTTTGGGCTGTCGAAAAATTGTCTTTAAAATTTTCTTTTTTGTCAAAAAATGTTCATCTAAAAATCCAAAATTTAAAGCTAGAACCCCCCCCCCTTTTGGAAATCTTTAACGCAAAAATGTAATTTCGAGCACACACTGTCTTCTCTGCCGGAAATGTGCAGTTCTCTATCGAAAGAGTGCGATTTGTTTTGAGGCACGACGCTGCTGTTTCGTAACACTACAGGTAAGCTTATCAAAGAAAACCTACTTTCCGGGACTCAACTCTTCTCGGTCTATACTCCAGGTGCATCGTAACGTAGCAGCAGCAGCAGCCGCAGCAGGTAAATATGATTAATGCCGCTCTTTCCCGCGCTCATCACTTCCCGCCCGCCCGACAGACAGACGAACAGACCACCTTCTGAACTCAATTAAAATACTAGAAAATTTCTGTGGTCGCCATCACCGCTCTCAGCGAACGCCAAAAAATTTCGGCCGGACATCAAGCGGAAAGATGATCGATGTCCACCACTGAATATCATTCAATTTGCGTTTTGTTACAATGTTTTATTGTCCGGCATTTTTCCGGGTTTTATCACGTATTGCACCCGCGGCCGCGGAAGGCTGTTAGGCCCTTAGCGTGTATATAAAAATTGTGGGGTCCTTATCTGTTAAAGCCCTCATTTGTAGTGCTAACCCTAACTTTAACCCTAACTCTTTACATATATTTTACAGATAAGGGCTTTTACAGGTAAAAGCCTAACGGCGGCTAATGTCATCGTTTGTTGTCTGTCTGTCTCCGTCTGTCTAGCCTGACGCTGAGATACGATGGCCATGTTTTAAGTTGTTATACGTCAAGAATTTTACTTGAATAGAAGTAGAAATAAAAGTAGCCCAAAATAAAAAAAAACTATTTAAGTAAAAGGAAAAAAATTAACAACTTTAGTATAAAAGTAATCTATATTTGAAAATTAACCAAAACCATCGAAAGTTGCGCTCTTTGCACGCCTAACGTCAGCGACCTAGTGCAAAGGCAACATCATCTAACGTGGGATAGAATAGATCGTTTAAGTTCCCGCCACGAATGCGATGCCGACGACGACTGTTATAACTTGGTATAGGCCTAACGCCTAACCTATCTCTGGTTGAAAGGCTGTATATGTCATGATCAGTCAACCACGCAGGCGGCATAGAACAGACACAAGTTACTATCTATGCATCCGTCCATCCAGCCATCACTGTCAGTCAGTCATCACTCGTTCGGTATGTATTTAGTATGATGTCGGCGTGGCGATTGACTGACATTCGTCTTGAGTGACTTGAGTTACGCTCACACGGTTATGTACTGTAAGTACCTGCTACGGCTCGCTTTCCCATCGCCGCCGAAGGAGACTATGGTATTGGATCTGTTCTAGGGCTGCGAAAATTCGCGTTTAATTACACAATTAATGTTATAATGATAAAAGAATTGGCACGATTCATAACATTTTCGTCATTGAATTACCGATTAAAGGTAAACGTCAACAAGAAAACGTTATAAACTAGATTATGATGACAAGCATTTGCGAAGCAGTAGCCTAATTATCAGACAGAACGTAAATGTGTGAACTTCTATCTACAACAGTGGATAAACTAATTGAATTTCAGTGCATTTCTGACAGTTGTTACATGTACATATCTATAGTTACTTGCATTGAAACTATTGTATATCAACTATTGTACTTTCTGAGATATTGTTGTACAAAAATATGAAATAGTAAGCTTACCATACCGCGCCAGCAAACATAACTAAAAGAGCCTACTAGTCTTACTTTATTTCATACAGAATTTCGTCTCTGTGTTTGCTGTCCGCATTATGACATACAAAACTGTAAGCCTAGTAAAAAACTGACTCGCGATTCGAAGTCATTTTGAATTTGATTCAGCCTTATTAACTATATTAAACTTAATAGAATTTATCGTTTTCAACACAGTTTATTGCTAGAAATAACACTGCATATAAAAAATTTTTATAATGTCTGAATATCGTGGAATGCCGGGCTGGTAAACTCCCGGGACTGGTTACAGATCCCATGGTCCTAATTAGACCTGCGACCCCACGACACCCGAGTAGAGGTGTCGACTCGCCGGCATTCAATCGACACTGTGCCGTCAACCTCTCTTCGTACGTGACCCGGCGTACCGGTCAGTGCTTGGACAAGGTTATGGCATGACCTTCACACGTCAAGGTCATGACCTTGGCGGTCAGTGAGGCCGATACAGCCTGGTCTCGCCAATGTTCAGCCTTGCTCTGGCAATGAGGAAGTACCGTGGGCCTTCATACAGCAGCTTGTAGTACCAGGCACCACATATTCAGCCGGCCTGTTCCAGTTCAATCAATGCCGTATTTAAATCTGCTACACTCAATTAACTTCAAACCTCATAGGCTTAATGCTTCGCAAAAGTGTTACTGACACACATTGCCTGCACACAGTTTTTGTTAACTTTTAGACGCCATTAGCTCAAACATTTTAGCGTCACTTTTTGCTATAGCACGCTGAACGCGTTCGAGATTAACACTGTAACGATTTGCCAGACATAGTAATTTTAGCCGAATCCTTAGGTCTATCCGCCTTCGTCAGCGACTCAAAACTCACCTTTTCACCAAATCATTTTTATCTAACCTTTTATTTGATAATTTCCTGAACTGCATTCCAACTAATCTCTCTCTAGTGGACATAGCAGTGGTTGGTATTTAAAAATTCCCAATTGATTGATTGATAGGCCTAGTGCTTGTCTCGGCCGCACTGCGTATTCTCTGTGAACTGTTGCCGACTTGCGACCAATCAAATGACGATGACACAAGAACCGTCACGGTTCGCAAAAAAATAAAAAGTTTCAATAAAGCGGCGCGAGAGATGGAGGCTGCAGCAGTTTCAATTTGCAGGCAGCATCATCGTCATCGCCGCTTCACGTCATCAGCATCAGCCGGCGCTCTATCCACGGGATAGCCGCAAGCCGGACTCGGCACGAGCGGGTGCTAACTACGAGTCTCCCGATCAACCACGCCACATCATCACGTCGACGATGCGCTCCAGACCAGCGGCAAAGACGCCGCCCTCCGCCCGCTGACAGAAACAGCAATATAGGCGCTACTGAATGAGCGTGGCCTGGGTCGATGGGCGGGCAGCGCCAACACGCGTCGGTACCGCCTTTGAAGAGGTCGGTGCCCGCCGTTGGCGCCGAATTCAGGAAATCACTGTCATGGGGTTACCTCGCGATTTTCCCCTCTTCGTTCTTCTATTTTCTCGTTTTTTTTATTCGTCGATGTTCGTCTTGCCCTTTCGTCTTTTCTCTTTTTTTATTTTCTCCATTCTTTATAGTACGTCCAACTTTATTCGTCAACCATTGACAGCAGAGCGCAGAAAAAAGATAAGCAAGCAAACAAACACGACGCGGAAAAATGTCAATTTAAACCAAAGTAGGTTCTGTCGCCCTTTAACATGTGCAAGCGCCGACAGCAACGCAGTTTTTTCAGCCTTCTTCTTTTCAATGTTTTTTCTCCTCCTTTCTTCTTTTACTTTATTTGCCGCTAAATCCAGCTAAGGTGTTTATCAAACAGAAATCAAACAGAATCAAACAGAAAGATAATTTTTATATAAAAAGTGTGCTATTGCAGTTACCGAAAGTGAAATCTGCAAGAATTACACATTGGTCTGTTAATTGGGTGTCGATCGAACATCGAACGAGTTAAGAATTTGACTGTGCTTGGAGTCGTTATTAACGATCGATTGACCGCAGCCGACCATGTCAGCGGTCTACTGACAGCATGTTCGAGGCTACTGTACTCGTACGCACTTCGAGTATTACGCAGTCACGGCTTGCCGGCGTCATCTATGCACGACGTGTTCAGGTCGATCGTGATCAGCCGACTTCTGTACTGTTCCCCGGCATGGTCTGGATTCTGTTTAGCCGCACACCACACGAAGCTCGAAGCGTTTCTGCGGCGATGTCGACGGCTTGGCTACTGCAGCGATGACATTCCTACTCTTACCGAAATGTTTGAAGAAGCTGACGATAAACGGTTTAGCCGTATTGTAGCAAATAACAATCACGTGCTCCAACAGTAGGCCTACCTGTCCAACGGAACAAACACACAGTACGACACAAGAATAAGAGCGCACATTAAAACTTTAATTTCCAAAACAACTCAGTTAAATTATAAAGACTTCCTTATTAGAATGTTATACAAAGACATTTACTAATCCACGAACATGTGACGGGATATTATTTGCATGTTTAAGTTGCCTGTTTTAACGTTTTTAATCTGTTGTAAACATTAGTTTCTATTTAAAGTACTTTTTGTTAGTCGCGTTTACTTTCCGCACACACAATGGACGTTTTTCGTAAATGTTTGCATGTTTTTGACATATTACATAATTGCGTTGATAAAAGTTGCGTATGTCAACTGTCATTAAACGAATATATGATGATGCTGATGATGATGATGATCCCACAAGTTGTTGGTCGTGGCGGCGCTCGTCCCAGGGTCGAGACATTTGGGCAGTTACCCAAAATACACGGTGGCTTTTTGGGTAACCTAACCTTGAAAACCTACTAAAACGCACCCCCAAAACCCACCTCAAACTTAATCCAATTTTAATTTTGTGTTCCATTAACAATGAAATATTTCATTATGTGTAAGTTATCGAAACATTCTAACGTATGAATCTGCAAATACGTGTATTGGCATATTCTGTGCTGTATATGAAGCAAACAAAAACTCGTGAGAGGTGTAACCCGTACGTCCCGTAGAAATCCCGAAACCCATCAAGTTGGGCCTATTTTTACAAAAATTGCTAACCTAAAAATGAGAAAAAACCCAACAAATCTGAATAAAACCCAAAACATTGGGCTGCGCTTTTTAAAAACCCCAGGATTTTTGCAACCCTGACTGACTCCCATGGCGGCGATAGTGCGCGTGTGTGGTTATGGCCTGGGTGGGAAAGTTTGGACAGTGGAAGCGGTCGTTATCAGTCGTCAGTTGGACGTCGTCTCGTCGACTGGCAAATCGTCGGCCGTCTGTCGGCTTCAGAGGCGAGAATCATTTCTCCGCGCGAGTAGTCACGCTTCCACGGTTCCACCTCGCCGCCGACTGACTCTCTCACTGGATGATGTTGTGGTAACTTCGGCCTTGCTTAGCTACCGAGACGATGGACCTCTGGCGTACGCAGTATTTTACAATCTAGAGTTCAGACTTTTAGACATACATGTACAAAACCTAACTCTGTAAAATTGTTAAGCACAGAAATAAATAATTATATGCCGTAGTATAACACTTAGCCAATTTGTGGCTCTCAAAACCAATCTTTAGGCCTATTCTTGATGTGGGCTTTAAGCATCTGCACTGCCCTGGATCATTCTGAATAAGTTATGAAAATACATCGATAATACAACCTTAATAATCAACCTTTATATCAATTATTGTTGACGTTTCGGCAACCGCAGCTGCTTTTTTTCGGAACGACTGTCCGCCAATTAATCAAATAATAAACCAAGTTAAAGATTGTCTATCGATGAATTTACATAACTTTATTAAGTTACCGTTTTAACATATTAACCTTAAAATGAGTTTATTCGAAGACATTGGTCCATTCTCTCAGGTGCACAGACCGGCCCCAGAATATGTCGAGATAGGTAGCAACAGCGTATCAATCGTCTGTCCGTCTTTCGCTCGACGTGGCCGATAAATCTTCGTCCCAGTCACACAGATTTATCTTCTTCTGCCTCTCTGGCATCAAGTACTGATAAGTAGTAGGCCTAGTCGAATTATAGGCGAAATACAGTAATGTATAGTTACGACTGTCATAGGCTAAATCTGCGCGAGGCAAATGGCCTAAACAGCAAAACGGGTCTGATCGAACGAACACAGAATACGCAATTGCCTTGCAAGATCTTCGCGATGTTTCGCCGATGTATAAGCTACACTTTTTGACTCACCGGCGGTGTCCTGTAGTATTTTGTTAGACATTTGATGTTTCAACAAAATTTTGTGTTAGTTGGATTTCTAGGTTATGTAGGGTTAGGTCTAGCCTAAATAACAACTGACAGAAGACTGCGAGCTGAAATACATAAGAGACAGGTTTATAGTCATGCCGTATACTGGACTGTGCTGTCAGACACAAATGAAATTAAAGTGTTCATGCCGTCAACCTATTAATCCTCTCCGTGAGATCGAGTGCCGACATAATATGGTCGTCATTCCGTCGTCAGTCTGATCCTGAAATAATTGAAAATTCTTACTGTACATTGCATCTCCTTTCCTTTCCTTTTCCTCTCCTCCCTTACTTTTTCTTCAGCTTTTACTCCCTCCACTTCCCTTTTCTCCTCTTTCCTCCCCTTCTCGTCTTTTCCCTTCTTTCCCTTATAAGTATGCCTCTGTACGAGTACGAGGAGTATGGAATATGTAAGATCACCGCAGCCGAAATCAAATTTGGTGCACTTTTAGGTTTTTAAAAACCTAAAAAAATAAAAACGTAAAACCTCAAAAATCCAATTTTAGGTCTTTTAAAGGTTTTGTTTGTTTTTGTAAAATTTATTACATATCATATTTTATTTCATATCATAATTCATCTGGAATATAAAAAATTCAAATCAAAACCTACAAAAACCTTATTCTGTATTCAGTTGGTCATATGTACTGAGGCATTACGTTTTCATGTTACCAGGTCAAAGTGTGCATCTGTCAATGCAGTAAATAACGTTTTTTCCCAATAATCTATCCTATGTAATTTACTGATTTTTACCTAATGTTCGTCTGTAAATGCACCTTAGAGAAATACAAAGTGACAAACTAATCACATTTTGGATTCACAGTAAAATCAAAAGTCGATGTCACAGCACATCAAAAAAAGATAGGAAAAATAAAATTCAGGGGCTAGTTTTGTGATACTTGTAATAGGCCTTCACATTTGCAGTATTTTGCAGCATTCAGAACTTGATGCTGTGTAATATGTTCTATCTATTAAATTCAGCTAACGAAAGCAGTATTTTTGTAGGTCTGATTCCCTTGCTGACCCTATACTGCAGTAATAAAGCACAATTAAACGTACATAATTTGTCCAAAATAATTTGCACAACACAAAACAGAAAATCTGCAACTGAAAAGTAATATATTATTATTAGATTACCAACAACAGCAATGCAAATAAATTGGATACATAACTGCATAGTGCACATAGATCTCTTCACAATGTCTACCACACCAGTATAGAACGATGTAGCACATTTATAACTTTCTGGTTTTCGTTCAAATCACAGTCACATGAAAAAACAAAATGTTTTTCACAAACGTTTGATCTAACATGTATGTAACCAAGGTCCTTCTCTAGAGGTAATCCGGGTAAAACAACAGCCCATCTTTATGGTAATACATTCTTTGAATTTCAGCAGGTATTTTTACAGGCCTGATGTCTTTCGTGGCTGCCCAGCATAATCAGCAACATCAAAGAACTGGAGCAATCAGATAATAGAATAATACACAGTTTGAGAAATATACAATCAAAAAGTATCCATTAAACATTACTGTAAACAGTCAGCATCATCATAGCAGGGATGCATGGGGCAATTCCATGCCGTAAATTTTTAACTGTCAGAAAATTGTCTGAAAATGTTTCACTTGTCGAAAAAATTTCACCAAAATTTTTTTTAAAATTTAGGGGCAAAACTAAGATTTTGAGCACTCAGTCTCGTAACTTCTGTTGGAAATTTGCACTGTTCACTGCAACTGTAGCTTCCTGCCCCAGTCACACCTACCTTTTTTACCCATAACACCACTGTAACAGTTTAAAGTGAGTGAATGACTGAGTGAGTAAGGTTTAATGTCCCATCCGACACAGTATAGATCATTTCGTTAACGGCCTTTGCAGGCAAAATCGCATAATAACGAAACAAAAAGTTTAACCTTTATGAAACACAAAACACAGAAAAACGACCTAAACCTAAAATTGTAAGACCTGCCAATTATAATTGTGCATATATTATGGTTATGGCTAAAGCTGTCGATTGTCGAAGCGTTAATTTTTAATGTATTAACGCACTGCGTTATTTTTTAACGCATTAAATAACGCATTATTAACGCAGCCAGGCCTGTCGAGAGGGAGAGTATGGGGGTAAATTACTCTGGGCCCCGCAACGTTTGGGGGACCCCGCTTGTAGAATAGAGCAAGTTAGAAACACATGTTAAACGTATAATCAACTGCCGTCATAGCTAGCATAGAAATCTATTAGCCTGTCATCGAAATAATTATATCATAGTGATGAAACGGCAACTAGGCCTACGTGTCAGTTTAGTTACTTGAATTCATTCAATCCCACAGTTTAAAGTAAATAAAACATAAATTTACGTATGTGCATTAATTTTTTTAACGCACGTTAATTTATTAACAAATTAATGCGTTAATTTGACAGGTCTAGTAATGACAATTCTGATAATCTTCCGTGTTATCCTCCAGACAGTCATCAATCTCTTAATGCTGTCTATTGGAAGACAGGGGCTGTAACAGTTTAAAAATTAATAACAAAACAGCATTTTCAATAACTGACAATGCTAAGTTAACACCAGACTTGAAACACCTGAAGCACACACAAAATAAAACCATTAGCTTCATTGGGTATTTAAACAGAACCAGTTAAAAACACACAAAAAAATGCTACAAACAGTCTTTTTTAATTTCCTGTTCCACAAATGATCTAATATTTGATTGTGGCTAACTTTGTAAAACTTATAATCAGATAATGTAATGAATGAAACCAATGAAGAGTTGTCAGATTTTTTCGCAGTCAGAGCAGTGCACGCAACATTGATGAAATTTCCCCAACTATCATCTCCTATATATAACAAAACAGAAGCCAGTGATTAAAAAAATTGCCCAAAATGTGGCTCGAACTATGAACCAAAACCATATTTTAGAGAGCCAGTGATTGCCAAAAGCAGCCCAAATGGCGCTTTTTCACCCAATCTGGCAACCCTACCCAGTGCCCAACGCCCACGAAAACTCCTAAATCCATCCAGCCAGGCCTTTTCAAAAAACCTGGGTTTAACTCAAAAAAAACCCAATAAAACCTAGCAGGTAAACTGTTTGTCAATCCTGCTCAGCAGTAACTTGCTATCCACACAGTTAGCTCCAATGCTGCTGACTACAGTCCACATCTGTCCAATAAATAAAAACTAACACACAAAGTAGAAAAAAAGAAAAAAACAGTTTGCCATTAACGGACCTAACGGCATACAAAAGGCCAACGGAAAGCAAATGCATTGTTCTAATGGACACTCCTACAGTTTCACACACCCAGTCTTGGCATAACGCAATCACTTACAGCAGTGTGAAATCATATGATTTACGGTTAGAGATTTAGGGTTAGAACCCTGATGCTAAACCTATCCCTAAACCTACACGTACTCTGGCTGGTGCAAAACTGTAGGAGTACCATTCTACTGAACATTGGCAATGGTTGATTTTACTGATAGATAGTCCTGATCCAGTTAGCTTCGTGCAGCACGGTCGCACTCCATCAGACATTCTCGGACTAGTATCCTAGCGTGCATGATGCTACGCTTCAGTCTCTCTGCCGATGTCTTGCCACCGGCGTACGTCGGTCGAATGTCTCGACCCATCTCTTCGATGACCGTCAGCAGCTGCGTGTACTTGCTCGCCGGGGGACCGTTAGCTGCTGGT
>Ga0209367_1011773_pt1 | contig 11557 bp, 6 predicted proteins | sample WorMetLIZISLAND2_FD_187412 | JGI IMG/M metagenome (GOLD analysis project Ga0209367, IMG submission 187412) | Marine gutless worms symbiont microbial communities from Max Planck institute for Marine Microbiology, Germany - Olavius geniculatus... ... | reverse complement strand
ATATTATTGGTGTTAACAAGCATACTTGATTACATTTTGTGTTGCATCTCTGCATTGCGTTGTCCAGTTTGTAGTATGTAGTAACAAAGTAAACAAACAAATCTGCTAAAATGGGCCCCCAGGGGCCAATATTAACAACATCGGTATGCCAAAACGGGCCCCTTGTGGAGTAAAAAAAAATTAATCTGTTGCTAGTCAAGAACATATATATATGACATGAAACTTTCTATGTACTTGTATTATCAACTAAGAATGGCAAGTTTTGTCTTAAGGGGCCCGTTTTGGGCCACTTTCCCCCACCGTTATGGAGATATAGCGCATCAAAGATAATGGGGTCACGATCTTGACTTTTTGGGGTCACGTGACGTCATCGGTCACGTGACCATTCGACTCCCGGTGGACGACTTCCTATGGGTGGTCCATGGTGACCATGCGTCCATCTGGCACCGTTATGGAGATATGGCGCCTCAAATGTTGGACGCACGGACGTGGACACTTAAAGAAGGCCCCTTATTTTGGAAGTTCAGGGTGTTCGAAAGTCATTGATGTTGATACGACTGAATTGCTCGTCACTAGTGCTTGTTGTGATAGGCAGCATGCCCATGCATACAGTGTATCTGCAACCGTTTTCACGAAAGACTGGCCAACAATGGTAAAATAACGACTTCTTCGGGGGGTACCTCTCTTTAATGCCCTCGTGCGCAGGTTTGCTTTAACCTAGAAAATCAAGACTTAGACCGTCGAAATCTACATTCAATGCTGAAAATTTTATATGCAGCTTTTCCATGTCTATCTCAATTGATTTTGGCGCAATTCGCTCTTGAAATATGTCTCGCAGCCCGAAATCGCCAAAAAATCCATAAAAACCCCTATTTTAGCGTTCAAGGTCATCCATGCAAGATCATTGAATTTGGTGGCAATTGAGAGCCAGTGTAGGACTTCCTATTAGTTTTTAATAGTAACCTAGCCCCTATCTCGCACCGTTATTGAGATATACAGCGACTAATTGGCTAAAAATCGCATATTTTATTTTTCTCAACCCCCTCTCATTTAGCGCCCTCGTTCGGGGTAACCCCCTTCGAATTTATGGAAAAGCTTTACGGTTCCTGAAACTAGATTCTTCCAGGCAGCCGACAGTGAAGGTTTGGTGATCCTAGCTTGCACCGTTTTTGACTGATCTACCCGTGTGACGGACAGACAGACGGATAGAATTGCGATGGCTAAGACGTGCTGAAAGCAGTAGCTGCTTTTCCGCGTAAAAAGTGACTGGTAGGCCTAAAGTCTGTATATTGGTCTGGAGCAAAACATTATTGACACTGCTATCAACGACTAAAAACATGTCTCCATTTCTGTCTTTGTGTAATGGGCCAACATTTTCTGTAGATACAGTGTATTTGAAAAAAATGGGCAACTGGATAAGCTAGACAAAGCAATGAAAATGTAGACTAAATGTGTTTTTGTGCGTGATTTTGATTAGGTAATAATACTGTCTTTGATAAAAATGCTACATTTTGTTGGTTCTTTTTTTCCCAGGTAATGCAGCAGCAAACACCGGGCGAGGTGAGAAACTGAACAGTCATTTGATGGCGAGCTTTGTCAGAAATATTCGTACCAAAAACTATCCATAACAATGACATTTTATGTGCCAAGTGCAGTGGGTACTTGGGCATGGAGTTTCGCAGAATTACTTATTTGGAAGAGGGGAGGAGCGTCAGATCCATGTTGGAGGGTGCAAGTTCTAGGGGTAGGAGACGGGGGATCTGGGGACGAAGGGGATCAGGGAAAATGTAGCCACCCTGAAGCTGAAACACTTTTGCTTTTAGACGTTCAATGGATACCGCAAATTTGCTCTCTTTTCTAACTAATAAACAACAAAATCAGATTTTTTTAGCTGCTTTTGCAAAAAAATGAAGTTTAATAAACCGCAGTTTGTCACAGTTTACTGTGAATTATTGAAAAGTAACAAGAGCGATATTCAAAAATTAACATAGGTTTCACCAAATATATTTTGTTTCAACTAAATATATATCTGGTATCTTTTTCGTTGGGGGTGTCAAGATTTTAATGGGGGATGTAAATCCCACAGGGGGGACTAGATAATTCCCTGTACTCAGTGTACTTGGGTTGTACTTGATAGCTAGTTTTGAGTACTTGTACTCGTACTTGTACTTGTGCCTTCGATACTTGCAACATCTCTGGGACTTGTCAAAAATTTATAAACGAGCCATGATAAAATTTTGTACCACAATTAAGCTACGTAATTATATAGTTTATTAATATAAGCTTATGTGAGGATTTCAAATATTAGGCCTATATATTGTCTTGTCTTTGAAACTAGACCCCCTAAACTCCCAAATAAGTTTTTGTTTTTGCTCAGATTTGTTTTGCAAAATAGAAAAAAGTCTACAGCACCCGGTATTCCTATGCGGTCACCCGTCATAGTACTGACCGGGCCCGACGTTGTTTAACTTCGGTGTTCGGACGAGAACCGGTGCTTTCAACGTGGTATGGCCGTAGACGTAAAGTCAGCTTTGTGTGGCGCTTTTATTGCTGGTCTTCGTCAACTTTCCAACTTTTAAATGCTACGAAATCTGTAGGCCTACTGTACACAGTGTACTGCGATCATGACCCAATGAATTCAGTCACAATCTGAAGTCAAATTTCAAACGAAAATTACATTATAGGGCCTAGCGCACTCGTAAAAACTGATCTAAAGTGCTGAAGTGAAGTGATAGACAAGCAACAGCAGCTGTTGAGACTAGTCGGACCTTATCAGTACAGACAGCTGTTAAGAAAAAGACGACGAATACATCGACGCTAACTTGCGATCAGACACTTCTTTGACTTCATAATCTGGCAACTTGAGATTCGCCGTTTCCTCGGTCAACTTCTTTCCTGGCTCGCCAATTTCCTCAAAATGACAAACCCAATGATTACATTAAAACAACACGTTTGTAAAAAAAGACTTGCAAATCTTCAGCGTTATATTTTACATGTAAAAAAGATACTAAAAGTTTGGCCTAATTTGAACTACTTTAAGCCCCAATTCTTTGTGGAGTGCTACATTACTTAATTGCACATGTGTACTGTGTAGCCAGCTCAATGCCGCACTAAAAGATGCGACGTAGGGGCCTAAACGAAATTATTAAAATGGAAGTGATAGTAAAAACTTTGCAATTAAGTTGGTAAGCTGCGCTTTATGCCAACTACAAAAGAGTCACACAAAGTATATTTATCGTTTACGGCCACACCACGTTGAAAGCACCGGTTCTCGTCCGAACACCGAAGTTAAACAACGTCGGGCCCGGTCAGTACTATGATGGGTGACCGCATAGGAATACCGGGTGCTGTAGAATTTCTCATTTTGCAATGTTCACGCCTAAGTTTTACCGTCATTTCACTCAAATGACTAGAAATAAGAGAAGCAAATGGAGTTTTTTTAGCTGATGGGAAAATGCAAGAAGACCGAAAAAAGGAAATAGTCTAAAGCTAATAGAAGAAAAGGAGAGGAAGAGGTGTTAAAGCCCAATTTTTCACTTGTCACCTCAGACACTGTCATGTGAATGCACCTTGCAATGCATTACCCTCAGTGAAACACGCCGGTACTTAATGTATTTACTCCGCAGGGATGGAAGGCTGAGTTGACCTTGTTGTTGCTTATGTACCAAGATGGTTTAGCCTACCTAGCCTCACACAGTTTGTAGTAACAACTTGACGGCGACCCGAGTCACGACTCACGACCACTTAATTGTAGTCCAACGTCCTCAGAAAACTCCTAACCGTTACACGTACCTCCAAACTACCAAAAGATCCGGCTGTTTTGTGTGCAGGGAAAATTTTTCCCATTTTTTTCTGAAAAAGGGAGAGGGGTGCAACCCGTTCCCGCATTAGACGAGGCCGTGGTCTACACTGTCTGCACTGCAGGGCTGGTCGTATCAGAGCAAGGTCTAGCTGGTCCTGCCTTGACAGCGCTGAAGGCGTGGTACTGGCAGGACTGAATGCTCTCGGCGACTGCGGTGAGACGTCGTGCGATGCGCTCAAACGTGACAAGGAGCGAGGTCTGGTACTTGGCGAGCACGTGGCTATACATGTTGCAGTGACTGGCTGCTAGCAGATCGATCTTCTGCATCGTGTCCACCTTCAGCTGGTCGAAGCGCGCCTTCGTACGCTTCACCTGCGCCTGAACCTGACACACGACAATAGCGGTCGAGCTATTGTCGTGATTTTTGTCGTCCGTCTGTCTGTCCGTCTGTCTGTAACGGATGTACTGTGGCCAACGGGTAAGGCGTAGAAGAAAACTTTTGTACGAATAATTAACCATGAATGTTAAACTTATACACGCAAAATTTCAGCCATCTACTCCGAGGGGAACATTTTCAAATTGAGGGTTGAATGGACGGGGGTATAGGAAAAGTGCGTTTTTTCAATGAAAAACTAGCCATATCTCGGAAACGATGCGAGATAGCTAGAGCCTAGGTTGCTATTGATCATTGACAGAAAGTCGCATATTGGCTTTCAAATGAAATGAAAATCATCGCACTTGGATGACCTTGAAAATCACTGACAACCAATACAGTCGGCTATCCTAGCGACAACTACGCTTCTTGTAAACTATACCCGCGTCACGCTCAGTCAGACAGTCATGTATGTGTAAGACGGCTTCTGTAGACAATTATAAGACGGTTTCTGTAGAATTTTCCTCGATTTTATTACAGCAATATTAACCGAACAGAGCTCAGGAAGGGAAGTGCGTCCATTAGCTGTCAGAAAACTCAATAGCCTAGAGTGACGTCAAGAGTCGTGGATTTCTCGGACCTAACTGAATTTCGGTCATAGCGATTTCCTGGCTACAGGCTGTAGCCCCCAAAATGTAAACACACTTTTAGGCTCCATCTCCGGGCCATCACGAGACTCAGAGGAAGCCTTTTAAGGAGCTATGACGATACCATTCGTAGCCTTAACCTACTGCTACTTAATATTCAATTTCTTCCCCACCCAGGAACTAAGTTTAGCCGAGACCTTCACGTTAGCAAAGCTCAAACAGCTAGGGAAAGTCCGATACTTATATTTTTTATAGGTAGCTGACGTCCCAACAGCCAGCTAGGACGCCTCGCTATACCAAACATCCAGCACCAAACGACCTTTGAGAATACTTTTCCTACAATAACAGCAACCTATTAGCTATTCGTTAAATTTGTTTCCCTCCACATGCAGCGGTTTATTTGCAGCTTGGACGAAAGCGTCGATCTTGGAGAAGGCCGGGGTGACGGCCCCGGGCCCCTAATATATATGTAGACATGTTTTGTCGTGTAGCCAAGGTAGCCAGGACGAATTTCCAAACACTCTTGCTGAAAATCGCATCAAGAAAAAAGCAAAAAAAAGGTCGAAAGTTTATCGCCTGCTTGCTACGCTATCGCTTCACCACAAGAAATGTTTTTCTGACGCTAAAATAAACCAAGTTTATTTTCTGCCGCACCAGACTTTGCCGAAAAGGTTAGGCATTATGTTGCTCCACCATAACCTATAATCGGATCGAGAGAGAGAGAGACCCCTCCCATTTCCCACCCTAATGGATGTCTCTGACTGTGACTTTTCATTCTCGGCTCAGATTATGCCATCGGGAGTCAGCTATAGGCATACAGCACACATACGAAAAATGCCTTAAATAAAAATTTTGAACGGGCTCCAACAGACAAAAAATGCAACCCTCCCAGCTGTTTGCACAAGTCACACGTGGCAGCAGCTATAACCTACTGCTGACGACATATGATGATGACGATGCTGTGCTGCTCAGTGGCGTATTTAACGGGAAGGGGCATGGTGCGCTGCCCCTTTTCACGAGACAACATAAATAAATGCGGTTTATTTGCGTTGCCAAATTTTAGAAAAGTGGTCAAATTTGCCGCTTCCAAGAGCTAAAACTGTTTTAGCTTCAGGGCGGCTTCGCCGGTCCCCGAGGACCCTCAAAACCCCCGTTACGGGTTCAAGCTCGCCATGCACGTACCCCCATGGCAAGTCCTAAATACGTCACTGCTGCTGCTGCTGCTGATACGAAGGTCTATCTACCAGGCGGAACTTGTGAAGTCGTTTCTCGGCGTCGGGATCAAGGTGCTCGGAGACATCACGCATCCAGAGCAGAGCGCCGCGGTATTCGGTCCTCGCCCCTTCCATCTGTTCCACGGTCACTAGCATGTCACTGACAGCACGGTACAGGAACGTCGTCACTTCATGGCAGACCAGCGTCAGCGGCACGCGCATCTGTAGCCTATACACGCGACAACACAACAGTCTATCAGAATTATCATAGATGCAATAAACGTTCCAGGAAAAATAAAAAAAACGTTAGAAAACATTAAAAACGTGGCAAGAATAAAAAACGTTTTAAAACGTTGAATAAAAAAAAAGTTGACCATAATGTGTTCAACTTCTTGCCTAATGCCTAATGCCTAATGCTGTAAGTGCAGTATATCTGGAATTATAGTTTAGATAGAGAGAACTTCATTTAATTTCAATTCAGCTGTGTGGTCATAAGACAACAGCATTAAACTAACTAAATATACTAGTTAAACATTTCATTTAGTATATTTGGACTAACTAAGTAAACTACATCACTATGACTTATTAATTCGCTTCTGTGGTCCCAAAAGTGCTTCACAAAGCTTTTGATGAGATTTTCAATGCACGTTTTTTTTAAATAAAAAACGTTGAGCAAAATTTTTTAAAAACGTTTAAAAACGTAAAAAACGTGGCAAAAATAAAAAAACGTAAAAAACGTTTTTACATCTAGGATAATTATGATGACTGATGACGAATTGGTGGTGGTGGTATAACGATGGTCACAGCGTGGTGTAGGCCCTATCTAGGAAAGTCGTCGTCAGCTCCTAGCAACGACACGTGCATCACACAGGCCTACGGCTGTATGAGACTATCAATACGATCAATGAGTCAGTCAGTCAGTAAAGTGTTGCCTTGTTAGCAGAGCTACTTCACGGTTAATATTAGGCCTACAATGAGCAGGTTTAGATGACGATGTCAGCCTGGGCGAGACTGTCTGCGAGGAGCCGAACAGCCGATCGAGTTTTGACGCTTGACAGAAAGTCCAAGGTGACTGAGAACTGAAAGATCGATAACTCTTCCGGCAGAGTGTTCCAGGCACGGCGTCCAGCAACCGTGACAGCTAGCCCACGTTACTGACTGACGAAAGCCTGATAGTTCAAAAGAACAGGCGTCGACAAGTCAAGTGTTGTATAAGCAGAGGCAGAGATGGTGGTATACTGACGTACGTCTGTTGCGAGGCGTAGGTATGTGACTTTCCCACGGCTTCCATGACGCGGCCCGCATACGTCTTGTCACGGTAACTCTCAGTCTTCAGCAGGCGACCTACCGCATTCTCGCTGCCCGACAACACTATGCACGGTATAGACCACACACGTCAACTTGCTTCCAGATAGAAATGAGCCCAGTTGTCGCTAGGGGAAGCCGACCGTAGGCCCCTACTGTAGTCTTTGCCATTGCATGTGTCTGCCTGTCCTACATATAATATTTTATTTACGTATTTAATGTTGATATCGTAGTAGTACGCCCGGCTAACTTGGTAGGGTAAAAGCAGGAAACCATGAATTCATGCCAATGTATGATGGACGCAGGCCGGAACGTTGAGTTGCAAACTGTGGCCAAACCGCTGCAAGACTAGTAGCGACAGGCATGATGGTTAATATTGTCAGCCTATATAGGAACTTACAAACGGCAGCATCGCCGACCCAGACGACGTACCGTTTAGCTACGATACAAAACGTTAACCTTAACCCTGACCCTAACGTGCATGCCCGAAGTGCGCGACGGTTACAGGCCTAGTAGGCATACGGTCGGCCAGAAACTGGTATGGGCATGCAGCGCTTAAAATGCGCATTGCGCAACTTAGGATATCGATATGCAATATTATGCAGTACACAGGCAGGCCCACTTAAAATCAAAAGATATTTATTAAGCTAATTAACACGCTTTTTCCTTACTAATCTAATCTAACTTATAGAACATGCATAAGAATGAATGAACCATAGACCTATAATTATGTAAGTCTAGCCCTATATGGGCCTATGCCTAATAAACGTTAAAATAAAATGCTAACTTCAAACGTCAAAGAACGCGTTGTAGGAAAAAGGAAGTTATAAACGCTTATTTTTAATTAGCGCTGTTACAAATAGCCTACACAATTAACATCCACGTAGGCAGGCTCATGTCGTTTACCGTAAAAGTATGTCTGGATTTTAAATGTCACCAAATTCCTTATAGGGCCTATACAGACTTACCTTTACAAAATTCAAGCAAACCGTTTTAGTTAGTGTTATTTCTAGTTAAATTACAATGGGCATGGACATTATTTAAAAAATGAGAAAAAGTCTACAGCACCCGGTATTCCTATGCGGTCACCCATCATAGTACTGACCGGGCCCGACGTTGTTTAACTTCGGTGTTCGGACGAGAACCGGTGCTTTCAACGTGGTATGGCCGTAGACGTGAAATTAGATTTGTGTGGCGCTTTTACTGCTGGTCTGAAGCGCAAGCTATCTCAACTTACACGTTATAATGAAAAGAAATTGCATTAGCTTATGCAGAGGCAACTGAACGCATAACTTACCACATATAGCGTTCTGATACTGATTGAGTACTTTCAGCAACTCCATGCACGAACTTCTTATATAATGAAACAGCTGAAACAATGCAAATTGAAATTATTAGTGTGCTTTTATAGGCCTAGGCGGGCCTATCCAGCTTGTTTATAGTGCCTACACAGAGACTTCGACGAAATCGTGCTGTGCACAATTCGTGCACATCGTGACGTCATTTTCATCTCTTAACTTTTTATAATGTTCCTAATTGCTTTTACGCGCGAAAGCAGCTACTGCTTTCAGCGCGTCTTAGCCATTGCAATTCTGTCTGTCCGTCCGTCCGTCTGTCTGTCCGTCTGTGCACACGTGTGGATCAGTCAAAACGGTGCAAGCTAGGATCACCAAATCTTCACCGTCGGGTGCGTGGAAGGCTCTAGTTTCAGAAACCATAAAGATTTTCCATAAATTCGAAGGGGGTCACCCCGAACGAGACCGCTAAATGAGAAGGGGGTGGGCAAAATTTGCGGTTTTGGCCAATAAGTCGCTGTATCTCAGTAACTGTGCGAGATAGGGCCTAGGATATTAATCACTACAGGAAGTCGTACACTGGCTGTCAATTGGCGCTCAATTCAATGACCTTGAATAACCTTGAACGCCAAAATAGAGAATTTTATGGATTTTTTGGCGACTTCGGGCTGCGACACAAGTCTATATCATTCACAAGGTGGCGCCACGCTATACTATCGTTATGCGATCCAGATAGAAAATTTAGTATTTGTATATTAACTTAGCGTGAACCGGAACTGATATAGGCTTTCGCGCGTCTCGTGAGCATTAGCTCAAATTTCTTGTTCTATGTAGGTCTACATTTAACATGAATTCTCTAGGCCTACTCTGTGTAGCTTACGAAAATCGAATAGGCCTACAAAACTCCAAAGATAGGCCTAAGTTGAATTTAAAGCGCTGCGCTCTGGAGGCCTACTGGCACTGTTATGTGCCGATTTTTTTCAATTGAAATAAGATTACCTCAGGCTGAATAGGCCTATATAGCCCTACTAAAACAACGTCACTATTTTGCTGTTAATCTTTCGGTCTATGATCTGCAGCTATAGCTGGCACATACTTCAAGTTTAGCATCAAGCTGCGCATCAGAAGCTGTCAGATGTTCGTCCTCTTTAATTCCAAGCTTCTTGAGAACAAAATGCTTCGTCGTCCAGTAAGCTTCCTGCACCTTGCTGACGGTGGACAGGTCTGGGCTGGGTGATAGCATCAACGGTTTCCATTCAGACATCTCACTTCGCAGTCAAATCAACGTCGATCGAAACGTTTCGATTTACGTGCAGGACGCCGTCACTCGATCATAACCGTGTGTCAATATTCACAAGTTCACAATAACACCGTTAATTTCACTATGTTTGGTACAGCCCATTTATGTACTTTCTCTGTGTTATAGTGAATTAGGCCAAATTAGTGAATGAGCACAGCTAGGGCAGGCATAATTTTACTGGCCTATTTAGGCAGGACCACTTTAGCGACATCGATCGTGCACGGGTTAAAACGTAGGCGGGGCAGAAAATTGCAATATTCCGACCATGGCTGCGACTTTCCGACAGGGTACTTAAACTTTTAAGTTTGCCTTAAATTTTCTCCCAAATTAGGCCTAAATTTTATCCTCAAATTTTGCACTTTTTAACGATAATGTTCTGACAAGAAGATTTTCGGACAAATTTTCGACAACCCAAAATTTAGGGGGAAAGCAAGTGCTCCCTTCAACTTGCCACAACGCCACCGTAATATTCAGGGGCGTATTTCCCCCTAAACTCGGCAAACAGGCCTAATGCAAATTGCCTGGAATGCACACGGCACAGTTAATGCGACAATTGTGCATGGTTGTCACGGAGCTATTTACTTCCATGCGTGGTTGTACGCAAAATTGTCGCAAATTCAAAATTTTTTCAAATTTTTTTCTGCTCGCTTCGCTCGCAGATTACTTGTAACACCTACTTTATTCTACTTTTAAATTAGTGGCGCCCTGCACCGCCCTTGTTTTTGCCTTCAGTGTTTAAACTGTACTAAACTTGGTCAGTTTATTTTGTAAAAATTATAATTCTTTCCACCAGATCTCGTATTTTAAGGCTCTAATGCTCTAAATTTGATTTCAGCTGGGACTCTACAGGGGAGCTCATAGTGCTCCCCATATCCCCAAACTAAAAATTTTGGGGTCTTACTTTAAACGGAAGGAGGGAAAGAGCCGCAAAACAGGAGAAAAAGAAACGAGAGGGTGCAAAGGGAAGGAAGAAACGGGAAAAGAAGGAAAAGTAAGAGAGGAAAAAGGCAAAGAAAACGAAAGGGAAAAAAGAACTGTTTGGATTTGCTCTCCGAAGAAAAATTTCTTAGTTACGCTGAGACGCAAAAAATTATGCTCTTATAAGCAAAAAAGCTTCAGCTTCAGGGGGACTTCGTCCCCCAGATCCCCTACCGGGGCTTTGCCCCTGGACCATACTGGGGGACTTTCATCCCCAGACCCCCTCACTTCACGCCCCCTAACTTGAAATCCTGAATAGGCCTACGCCCTGATATTAGTAATGTGTGAATCTGTAACACACCGCAGCCTATTTCAAACAGCAAGATTTAAACTAGAAGATGCGTGACATCTCATTTTATGTACGCTAACTGTGAGCGTTTGCTAGACAGAATTTTGCATGGGCCGCATGTAAAGCAGTGGCGTAGCAACCCCGTTGACCGCCCGGTGCGGACTTCAAGATTGCCGCACAGTGGTGGATCTAGGCTTCGGTCAAAGGGGGGGGAGTCATTTCCCTCCCTCTACACTGTGTCTCAAAAAAAGCATGTGACTACATTTTTTGCAATAACTTGAACAATGAATGTCCGATTATAATAATTTTTGGCACACTTATTAATGAGACTATATGTCATCGAATGGTGGTTTC